>MDTD01034418.1_pt1 | contig 19620 bp, 18 predicted proteins | sample 811221 | NCBI WGS metagenome assembly MDTD01 (sample SAMN05326646, study PRJNA326480) | marine metagenome | isolation source: seawater | place: Pacific Ocean: South West | collected 2011 | reverse complement strand
TCTTTCACGATCTTTGTGGAAAAATTGTTTGGCTCTTGTTTGACCTAAAACAACTGGGTTAACAGCTTCTAAATGAGAAGGGTTATCTGTTAGACTGACATGAACCGAATTTCCATCAAATTCTCTATCTGAAGAAGCTCCTAAATGATATTTAACATCTCCTGTTGAATCTTCTTTTAAATTTAATTCACCAGCAAACTCATTAAAAATCCGCTTGTATGATTTTTGAAGTACATTAGCAAGAACGTTTAAACGACCTCTATGAGGCATCCCTATCTTGATTTCTTTGACACCAAGTTGTCCACCTCTTTTAATAATTTGCTCTAAAGCAGGTATTAGAGACTCAGCTCCATCCAGTCCAAATCTTTTTGTTCCAACATATTTTTTTGCTAGAAATTTTTCAAAACCTTCGGCTTGTATAATTTTATTTAATATAGCTTTTTTTCCATTTGTTGTAAATTTCAGTCTATTTTCGTCCTTCTCCATTCTTTCTCTAAACCAAAGTTTTTCTGCTGGATCGGTAATATGCATGTACTCGACACCAATTGTAGAACAATAAACTTGTCTTAATTTTTTTAGTATATCATTTATAGATGCATATTTAAGATCCATATATGAACTTAAAAATATTTTTTTATCGTAATCTTCTTTTTTAAAACCATGATCTGATGGGTGTAGTTCATTTAAATAATCTCTTTTCATTAATTTGAGAGGATCTAAATCTGCTATTAAATGACCTCTAATTCTGTAAGCTCTTATTAATGCAATTGCTTTAATGGAGTCTTTTTTTTGTTGCTCAAGGTCGTTTGTATTGTGCGAACTATTAACAAAAATTGATTTATGCTTAGAATATTTTTTTGGAATTATTTTTTTTCTCTGAGGTTTCCAAGATGGTCCTTCAATTTCTTTAGAAACAAAATCAATATTTTCATTTAAGTCCTCAAAATACTCTCTCCAACTGCTAGGTAGGGATGGATCATTTTCAATATATTTTACATACATTTCTTCAATAAAAGCACTATTTGCTTTACTTAAAAAGGATGTCTTTTGATAAATTAAATTTTTTGGATTATTCATTTTAGAGGTATTATATTACTTGATAATAAATATTCAAAGTGACAATTTTTTCATCAATGTTTTACCAATTTCAGCTGGTGAATTTGCAACAGTAATACCTGCATCCTCCATTAATTTTATTTTTTCTTTTGCCCCTCCTTTTCCTCCCGAAATTATTGCACCAGCATGCCCCATTTTTCTTCCTGGAGGAGCGGTTAATCCTGCTATAAAACCTACAATTGGTTTTTTTATTTTGTGATTTTTTATATATTCAGATGCTTCTTCCTCAGCAGATCCTCCAATTTCACCTATCATTAATATTGATTTTGTCTCATTATCGTTAAGAAACAATTCTAAACAATCGATAAAATTAGTTCCATTTATTGGATCGCCACCAATTCCTATACAAGTAGATTGACCAAGTCCATTTATTGTTGTTTGATGTACAGCCTCATAAGTCAAAGTCCCAGATCTTGAAACAATCCCAACTGAGCCTCTTAGATGTATATTGCCTGGCATTATTCCTATTTTACATTCATCTGGGGTTATTATACCAGGGCAGTTTGGGCCAATGAGTCTAGATTTAGAATTTTCTAGTTTGTTTTTAACATTTATCATATCTAGAATCGGTATGCCTTCTGTGATGCAGACAATTAACTCCATCGAAGCATCTATAGCTTCTGTTATTGCTGCTGCAGCAAACTTTGCAGGTACATAGATCATTGTGGCATTTGCCCCAGTTTCTCTAATTGCTTGCTCTACAGTATCGAAAACTGGTTTACCAAGATGAATTTGACCACCTTTTCTTGGAGTAACTCCTCCTACGAGATTTGTGCCATATTTTATAGCTTGCTCGGAATGGAAAGTTCCATGAGAACCTGTAAAACCTTGACATATTAATTTTGTATTTTTATCTATTAAAATTGACATTTATTCAATTTCATTAACTATCTTTTTTGCTGCATCGGATAAATCCAACGCTGAAATAATTTTTAAACCAGAGTTATCTAAAATTTTTTTTCCTTGCTCGAAATTTGTCCCGGCCAGTCTAACAACTAGAGGAATTTTTATTTTCATTTCTTTTGCAGCACTCACTACACCTTCGGCAAGAACGTCACACCTCATTATACCTCCGAATATATTAATAAGAATACCTTTAACACTTTCATCAGATAATATTAATTTAAATGCTGCAGTTACTTTTTCTTTTGAGGCACCACCACCAACATCTAAAAAATTTGCAGGCTCCCCTCCATATGACTTGATTATATCCATTGTTGCCATAGCAAGGCCAGCTCCATTGACCATACAACCTATATTGCCATCTAATTTTATAAACGATAAGTCATATTTACTAGCTTCGATTTCTTTAGGATCTTCTTCATTTAGATCTTTCATTTTGTATATTTCAGGATGTCTAAATATTGCATTATCATCAAAATTTATTTTAGCATCTAAACATAAAATATTATTTTCATTTGTTAAAATAAGTGGATTAATCTCGATTAAACTTGCGTCTTTTTCTAAAAATAGTTTATAAATGGATTGTATCAAATTAATAGCCTGGTCATTAGCATCATACTCTAAATTAAATATATCCACAATTTTTTTACAATCACTTTCTGACACTTCATTGGATAACTTTATTTTAGTTGTAACAATTTTTTCTGGTTTTTTATTCGCAACTTCTTCAATATCCATTCCACCTTCAGAGCAAGAGATGAAGGTAATTCTTGAGGTTGCGCGATCCACTAAACATGACAAATAAAATTCTTTTTTTATTATCGATGCTTCTTCCACGTATATTCGATTGACTTTTTTACCTTTCATTCCTGTTTGGTGCGTTACGAGAATTTTTCCAAACAATTGAGCTGTTGCTTGTTTTACCTCATCAATATTGTTTACTACTGTTATACCTCCAGCTTTACCTCTGCCTCCAGCATGTATTTGAGCTTTAATGACAAATTTTTCAGATTTTAATTCTTTTATTTTTGACAAAATCTCTTCTACAGAGAAGCCAACTATGCCTTTTGGAATTGGAGCACCATACTCTTTAAGTAATTCTTTAGCTTGATGTTCATGTATATTCATTTGCTTAAATCTTGATCAATTTTCACAGCATCGTTCCAAAGATTTTTTACAGCCTCTATAGATTTTAAAAATTCCTCTTTTTCTTTATGATCTAGCTCTACCTCAATCACTTTTTCTACTCCGTTTTTACCAATAGTAACTGGAACTCCAGCATAAATATCATCAATTCCATATTCACCTGACAAATATGCTGCACAAGGTAAAATTTTTTTTAAGTTATTTATATAACAATCTGCCATTTCAACAGCTGAAGCAGCAGGTGCGTAAAAAGCAGATCCTTTTTCCAAAAGTTTAACTATTTCTGCTCCACCATCTCGGGTTCTTTGATTAATTTTTTCCAATTTATCTTGAGAAATTCTTCCTTCTTTTATCAATTTCTCAAGATGAACTCCTTTAACTTTTGTAAATCTTGGTAGTGGTACCATAGTATCTCCATGTCCTCCCATTACCATTGCTTCGATTTCTTTAACCTGAACATTTAGCTCTTTAGATAAAAACAACTTGTACCTAGAAGTATCTAATATTCCGGCCATTCCAATAACCTTATTTTTTGGTAAACTTGAGTATTTTTGAAAAGCCATAACCATTACGTCTAATGGATTAGTTACACAAATTACAAATGCTTCAGGAGAATTAATTTTTATACCTTTTGCAACTTCTTTTATAATTTTGAGATTTATGCCTAAAAGATCATCCCTGCTCATGCCTGGTTTTCTTGGAATTCCAGCGGTAATTATTATAACATCTGAATTAGCTATATTTTCATATCGACTTGTACCTGATAAATTGACATGAAATCCATCAACTGATGATGATTGTGCAATATCAAGAGCTTTTCCTTTTGCAACACCCTCAACTACATCAAACAGAACTATTTCATCTGCTAGTTCTTTTAAACCAATTAAATGAGCTAAAGTTCCACCAATTTGCCCAGCTCCGATCAAAGATATTTTTTTCATATTTTATTTCATAGTTGGCATAATAAACTCTGGATTTTGTCTTACTCCAGAAGGCCACCTAGATGTTACTGTTTTTAGTTTTGTATAAAACCTAACACCTTCAGGTCCATGCATATGTTGATCACCAAATAAAGATCTTTTCCATCCTCCAAAACTATGGAAAGCTACAGGAACTGGGATTGGTATATTTATACCTACCATTCCAACTTTAATCCTATTTGCAAAAGTTCTCCCAATATCTCCATCTCTTGTATAAACACTTGTTCCATTTCCAAATTCATGATTATTTATTAAATCTATTGCTTCTTGAAAAGAATTTACTCTTACAACTGACAAAACGGGTCCAAATATTTCTTCTTTATATATTCGCATTTTGTCATTTACGTTATCAAACAGACACCCGCCAATAAAATAACCGCCTTCATATCCTTGTAGTTTTATTTCTCTTCCATCCACCACCAATTTAGCTCCTTCTTTTACACCTAAATCAACATATCCTTTAACTTTTTCCAAATGTTCCTTTGAAATTAAGGGCCCCATCTCAGATGACTTATCTAGTCCAGGTCCTACTTTTAATGTTTCAACTTTCCTAGAAAGTTTATTTACTAGCTTATCACCTATATTTCCTACAGCTACAGCTACAGACTGGGCCATACACCTTTCACCAGCAGAACCGTATGCAGCGCCCATCAAACCATTTACAGCTTGATCTAAATCGCAATCTGGCATGATTACACAATGATTTTTTGCTCCACCTAAGGCTTGAACTCTTTTTTCATTTTTAGCAGCGGTTTCATAAATATATTTTGCTACTGGGGTCGAACCAACAAAACTAACTGCTTGAATATCTTTATTTGATAAAATTGAGTCTACAACTTCTTTATCTCCATTTACTATGTTGAAAACACCATCTGGCAATCCAGCTTCTTTAAATAATTCAGCAAGCATTATAGAACAAGAGGGATCTTTTTCGGATGGTTTTAGAATAAAAGTATTTCCACATGCTATTGCCATAGGAAACATCCACATAGGTACCATAGCTGGAAAATTAAAAGGGGTTATACCTGCACAAATACCTAAAGGCTGTCTCATTGACCAACTATCAATACCAGTACCAACATTTTCAGTAAATTCTCCTTTGAGCATTTGTGGTATACCGCAAGCAAATTCAACTATTTCAAGTCCACGTGTAAGGGAACCTTTGGCATCCTCATAAACTTTTCCATGTTCTGAAACTATTAATTTTATTAATTGATCATAATTTTTCTCAATAAGATTTTTATATTTAAAAATAATTCTTGCCCTTTGAATTGGTGTAACTAAAGACCACTTTTCAAATGCAGACTTGGCAGAGTTTACTGCTGCAACTAAATCTTTTTTATTTCCAAGGATTACTTCCGACTCCTGTTTTCCGGTTGCAGGATTAAATATTTTACTTTTTCTTTTTGAGTCGCCAATAACCTTTTTTCCATTAATATAATGTTGGATTAAATTCATTTTAAAAAAATTATTTAACTAATTAACTAGTTGCAAGCATTTTTTTTATAGAAGCTATAGCTTTAGCAGGATTAAGTCCTTTAGGGCATGCATTTGTACAATTCATTATTGTATGGCATCTATAAAGTTTTAATTCATCCGCAACTTTTTTTAACCTTTCTTTTCTATCTTCGTCTCTACTATCAATAATCCATCTATAAGCTTGTAACAAAACAGCAGGGCCTAAATATTTATCACCATTCCACCAATAACTTGGGCAAGAAGTGGAGCAACATGCACACATAATACATTCATATAGTCCATCTAATTTAGATCTATCTTCTTTTGATTGTAAATTTTCTTTTTCCAAAACTTTATTTGATGTTTTTAACCATGGCTCAACCGATTGATATTGTTTGTATAAAGTGCTTAAATCGCCAATTAAATCTTTTAATACTTTTAAGTGCGGAAGAGGATATATATTTATATCCCCTTTTATTTCTGAATGAGCTTTTGTGCATGCAAGTCCATTTTTACCGTCCATATTCATTGCACAAGAACCGCACACACCATGAGCACATGATCTTCTATAAGCTAAAGATGGATCTATTTCATTTTTTATTTTATTCAGTAAATCTAACACTTTTGATGGACAATTATCCATATCAACTTCATATGTGTCAATCCTAGGTCTTTCCTCAGTAGATGGGTCCCATCTGTAAATATTCACTTTTCTGATATTTTTTGAACCTGTTTTATCTTTGTAATACTTACCTTTTTGTATTTTTGAATTTTTAGGTAAGTTTATTTGAACCATTAATAAACTCTTTCTTGAGGAGGAAAATACTGAACATCATTTGATAAAGTAGACCTATGAACTGGTCTATATGCAATTTTCGTATTTTTTCCATCATGCCAAGATAATGTATGTTGCATATATTTTTCATCATCTCTTTTTGGATAATCTTCTCTAGCATGTGCTCCACGACTTTCCTTTCTTGAATAAGCTGACTCCATGGTTGTTATTGCTTGTCTTATTAAATTGTCAAACTCTAAAGTTTCAACTAAATCTGTGTTAAAAATCATTGATTTGTCTTTTACATTGATAGAGTCCATTCCCTCTAAGGGTTTTTTTATTTCACCAACACCCTCTTTTAATGTTTTTTCTGTTCTAAATACAGCACATTTAGATTGCATTGTTTTTTGCATTGCTAAACGTAATTCTGCAGTAGAGTTGGTGCCGCTTCCGTTTCTTAATTTATCAAATCTATCTAGACTTTTTTCTGTTTCAGTTCTTGAAATCTCCTCATGTGGCATTCCAGTCTTAATTAATTCTGATGCTCTTTTAGCCGCTGCTCTTCCAAAAACTACTAAATCAATAAGAGAATTTGATCCTAATCTATTTGCTCCATGAACTGATACACATGCTGCCTCACCAATAGCCATGAGACCGGGGACTGTTTTTTCTGAACCATTCAATGTTAAAACTTCAGCTCTATAATTTGTAGGAATTCCTCCCATATTGTAGTGGACAGTTGGAACTACTGGGATCGGTTCTTTTGTAACATCAACATTTGCAAATAATCTTGAGGATTCAGAAATTCCCGGTAATCGTTCTTCTATTACTTTTGGATCTAAATGATTTAAATGAAGATGAACGTGGTCTTTCTCTATACCAACCCCTCTACCTTCATTAATTTCAACTGCTATTGATCTGCTTACTACATCTCTTGAAGCTAAGTCTTTAGCTTTAGGGGCATATTTCTCCATAAATCTTTCGCCCTTAGAGTTTACTAAATATCCACCTTCCCCTCTTACTCCTTCAGATATTAATGTACCATGACCATAAATACCCGTTGGATGAAATTGCACAAATTCCATATCCTGTAATGGAAGACCAGCTCTAAGAATCATTGCATTGCCATCACCTGTACAAGTATGGGCAGAGGTAGCTGAGTAATAAATTTTTCCATATCCTCCTGTTGCTATTATAGTAATATGTGATCTAAATCTGTGAATAGTTCCATCATTTAAGTTCCATGCAATTATTCCTTTACATTGCCCATCCTTCATAAGTAGGTCTAATGCAAAGTATTCTATAAAAAATTCTGTGTTATGTTTTAGTGCTTGCCCATATAAAGTATGAAGTATCGCATGACCAGTTCTATCAGCAGCCGCACAAGTTCTTTGGACGGGCTCATTTCCATAATTTTTTGTCATTCCACCAAAAGGTCTTTGATAAATTTTTCCATCTTCAGTTCTGCTAAAAGGGACACCGTATTGCTCCAATTCTAACACCGCTCTAGGAGCTTCTTTACATAAATATTCTATACAATCTTGGTCGCCTAACCAATCTGAGCCTTTAACAGTATCATACATATGCCACCGCCAATCATCTTCACCCATATTTCCTAATGCCGCAGAAATACCTCCTTGTGCAGCCGAGGTATGACTTCTAGTTGGAAATACTTTTGATATACATGCTGTTTTAAGACCAGCTTCACTTAATCCAACGGCAGCTCTAAGTCCAGAGCCACCAGCACCTAAGACAACTACGTCGTATTCATGATCTATAATATCGTATGATTTCATATTGTTAATTTGCTTATTAAAATAAATATAACTATTGGAAATATTATAGCAAATAAATACAAAATTCTATTTGCGACATTTTTAATTTTTTCATTAATAATATAATCCTCAAAAATCTCACTAATAGTAAGTGCAGAGTGGAAAAAAGCAGTAATAATAAACAATAAAAAAAGTAACTTATTTGGTTGATCAGAAAAAAATGATACAATTACCTTATAATCAGCATCATAAATCGAAGTAAAATTAATCATAAACCAAACCATAAATGGTAATAATAGAACTCCACTTATTTTCATAAAAATCCATTTTTTTGTAGCTTGAAGCATTAAAGAACTATTCTCCCTAATAAATAAATTAATGGAGTGAAAAAAAGTGATCCAAATATAACTAATAAACCAGTTATATTTGCTATTTTAAGATCAAAACCATAGCCAAGATCCCAAAATATATGCCTTAACTCACTTAAGATTTGAAAGGTAAAAGACCAAATCATTGCAATGATAAAAAATTTTCCAAAAAAAGAGTTTAAAAATTGATAAATTAAGAAATAATTATTTTCTCCTAATAAAAGAAATGATGCCATACAACAAATTAAGCTGATTAATATTATATTAAAGACTCCTGTTATTCGATGTGATATTGAGACTAGTGAAGAAATGTGCCAATTATAAATCTGAATATGGGGTGATAAAGGATTTTTTTCTTCCATTATTTTAAGTTGTTATATGCCTCAGCTATTTCTACTGAATTTAATGCTGCTCCTCTAAGCAAGTTGTCAGATACAATCCATAAATTTATACTTTTATCTTTAGAATTATCTGTTCTTATTCTTGATATGAATGTCTCATTTTTAAATTGTGATTCTATTGGGGTTATATAACCACCATCTTTTCTCTCATCTATGACTTTGCAACCCTCTGAGTTATTTAATATATTTATTATATCTTCTAATTTCACATTTTTCTCAAATTCTACATTAACAGACTCTGCATGAGAAATAAGAACTGGAATTCTTACACAAGTTGCTGTTAATTCAATATTCCTATCAAGAATTTTTTTTGTTTCATTAACCATTTTCATTTCTTCTTTAGTATAGCCATCTTCGACGAACTTATCAATTTGTGGTATTATGTTGAAAGCAATTTGTTTTGTAAAGTTTTCTGAAACTATCTCTTCATTATTTAAAAATTTTTTTGTCTGAGAAATTAATTCATCCATCGGAGCTTTTCCTGCCCCAGAAACTGATTGATATGTGGACACAACAACCCTTTTAATTTTATAAGCATCATGCAAAGGTTTTAAGACAATCACCAACTGTGCTGTTGAGCAATTTGGATTTGAAATAATATTTTTTTTTATGTCTTTGAGAGCATCTTTATTCACTTGAGGAACAATTAATGGCACTTGATTATCCATCCTAAAAAAACTTGAATTATCTATAACTATTGAATTTTTAGCAGCAATCGGTACATATTCCTTTGAAATTTTTCCACCAGCTGAAAAAAATGAAATATCAGACTTTTTGAAATCAAAATTTTTCAAATCTTCAACAATTAAATCATTTTTTTTAAATTTTAATTTTTTTCCTACTGACTTTTTAGAGGCTAACAAATATAAATTTTCTATATCTAAACCTTTAAATTCCAAAACTTCTAAGATTTTTCTACCGACGTTTCCTGTAGCGCCTACAATTGCTATATTCATTATGATCTTTTATACTAAATGAAAGGTAAATCGCAAACCTTTCCATTGAATGTTTTACCATCAAAAGTAATATTAATTTCTTGGGATTTATTCCAATAAGGTTTGTGCATCATTGCAATACCTATAACTTTATTAAAATGGGGGGAAAAAGTACCCGATCGTAACTCTCCTATAACTTTTTTCTCTTTATTATAGACATTTATAGAATTAGTCACACTTATAGAATTGGCATTTATCTCAAGCCCCATGAGTTTTCTATCTATACCTTTTGATTTAATCTCAATTAATTTTTGTTTTCCCAAAAATTCAATTTCATTATCAAGATTTACATATTTATCTAAACCACATTCGAATGGATTATCATTTATATCCATGTCATTACCATAAGAAAGAAGGGCGCTTTCAATCCTCTCAATTAAATTTGGACATCCAGGTTTAACATCAAATTCAACACCTTCATCAAATAACTTATCGTACAAACTTAAACCAGCTTCATTGTCATCCACATAGATTTCATAACCACCTTGTTTTGACCAGCCTGATTTGGCTATCAAATGTTTTGCTCCAGCAAATTCAAAGTAATCAAATCCAAAAAATTTCATTTCGGTTATTTTTTTTCCAAATATTTTTTCCATTAAAACAAAAGATTTTGGTCCTTGAACAGCAATAATATTAACATTTGGCTCAAAAATTTTTACATTTAGTTTTTTACCTATTGCCAAACCTTTGGCAAATAAAATTACATCAGAGTCTGCAATTGAAATCCACCACCTATCAGTTGCGAGTTTAAGAATAACTGGGTCATTTATCATTCCAGCATCATCATCAATAATTGGACAATAGTAACACCTGCCAATTTTTGATTTAGAAAGGTCTCTGCAAGTCATTAGTTGCACAAGTTGAGCAGAATCTGGTCCTGCAATTTCAACTTGTCTTTCGCCTGCAACATCCCAAATCTGGACCCGTTTTTTTAAATGATGATATGAATCTTCTAATGATCCAAATGATGCAGGTAAAAGCATATGATTATAGACAGTATAAGCGGTCACTCCCTGTTTTTCTATTCTTAAAGTATAAGGTGTGTTTCTAATTCTTCTCGACTTTGCTATAGTAAAATTTTTCATATTAATTTTTCAAAAATTCTTTGACAACTCTTCTCATTTCAAAAGCTTTTTCAAAAATAATCATATGACCACAATCTTTTATAATCTCAGTTTTAGAGTTTTTTATAATACCTGACATTTTATTTCCTGTTTCTAAAGGTACCATTTTGTCTAAATCCCCAAATATACATAATGTTGGGCAATTAATTTTTTCCAAAGATTTTTTACCCTCCTTGTAATTGTTACAAGCGTTTAAGTCTACAAATAAAATTTCTCTTATTTCTCTTGTAGAATTTATTATTTTTTTCACTGGATTACCTCCAATAAAAGACTTAGAACCTTCATATCCCCATTTCATCATAAGTGATAATGCTTTTTCATCTCCAGACTTAGCTAAATCTAGCAGACTTTGATTCACAGGTAATTTGTATGCCCCACCAGCTAAAATTAAATTTTCAATTTTTTCTGGATATCTAGAGGCAAAGTCTATACCTACAAGACATCCTTGAGAATGACCAATCAATATAATTCTTTTTAAATTTATTTTAAAAGATAAATTTTTTAACCAATCCGATATTTCTTGTATAGATTTTAGGCAAGGACCATCAGAATTTCCATGACCAGGCAAATCTAAAGCCAAAACATTAAAACCTTGTGAAACATAGAATTGTTCGTGCAAAGACCAAACTATATGGCTTAATCCACTTCCATGCACAAGTATTATAGATCTTTTATTAGTGTCAATTTCCATTCCTCCTGTGGAAATAAATACATTTTTTCCATCAACTTCTAAAATCAGTTGAGCTCCTTAGCTTTTTTTCTTAATTCAAATTTTTGTATCTTTCCAGTTGATGTTTTTGGTAACTCACAAAATTCTACTTTTTTTGGTATTTTAAATCCAGCTAAGGTCTCTCTACAAAATTCAATTAATTCTTTTTCACTAACTTCTTTATCTTTAACTTTTTCAATAAAAGCACAAGGTACTTCCCCCCATTTTTCATCAGGTTTTGCAACAACTGCTGCTATAGATACACTAGGATGTTTTGATAGTGTATTTTCAATTTCTATTGAGGAAATATTTTCTCCTCCAGATATTATTATATCTTTAGAACGATCTTTGATTTTTATATATCCATCAGGGTTAACAACTGCTAAATCACCAGAGTGAAACCAGCCATCAGACATTGCTTTATCGGTTGCTTCTTTGTCTTTAAAATATCCTTTCATTACAATATTTCCCTTAATCATAATTTCACCGATAGTTTGTCCATCTTTTGGGACAGATTTCATTGTTTCAGGATTTATAACTTTTACATCCTCTGTGTTTGGATATCTTACACCTTGTCTAGATTTAATTTCATTCTTTTTATCTTCATCGAATAAGTTCCATTCCTCATTCCAAGCACACTGTAGAATATGCCCATAAGTTTCTGTTAAGCCATATACATGCATGACCTCAAATCCTAAGGCTTCCATCTTTTTAAATATTATACTTGGAGGAGGTGCTCCAGCGGTCAAAACAAATACTTTACGTTTAAGTTTTTTCCTCTCCGAATCTGATGCTCCAGTGATCATATTTAAAACTATTGGCGCACCACCAAAATGAGTTACATCATACTTTTCAATTAATTCAAAAATTTTTTTTATATCGATTGCTCTTAAACATATAGTTTTTCCATTAAGCATTGGAATTGTCCATGGATATCCCCATCCATTACAATGAAACATAGGTACAACAGTCAAAAAATTTAACCTATTTGGCATGTTCCATGCAACTGCACTACCTGTAGACATTAAATACGAACCTCTATGATGATATACTACTCCTTTTGGATTTCCAGTGGTTCCAGATGTGTAGCTTAATGATATAGCTTTCCATTCATCTTTTGGTTTTTTCCAATTGTAATTTTCATCACCACTTTTTAAGAATTCCTCATATTCTTTGTCACCAATTTTTTTTAATAAGGTTTGATCGGCATAACCATCATGGATATCAATTATAATGGGTTTATTTTTGATTTGAGATAGTGCTTTTTCAACAACTGAATGAAGTTGTCTATCAACAATTAAAACTTTTGCTTCGCTGTGGTCTAAAATATATGCAATTGTCTTAGCATCAAGACGAGTATTAATAGTATTTAAAACAGCACCTGTCATTGGAACAGAATAATGTGTTTCAAAAATCTCAGGTGTATTGAAAGCCATTACTGAGACAGTGTCATTTTCTCCAATTCCAATTTTTTCTAATGCACTAGCAAACTTTAAACATCTTAAATATATTTCTGACCAAGTGTATTTTCGATCCTCATAAATTAATGCTTCATAATTTGGGTAAATATCTTTTGCACGCTCCAAAAAACTCAGTGGAGTTAATGGCACAAAATTAGCATTATTTTTTTCCAAGTATTGTTCGTAGTTACTCATTAATTAAAATTATAGTCCATTATATAATTACTACCACTTATTGCTGTGAGGTAATGACTTTCTATTCTTGGTAGCACTCTTTGGAAATAAAACTTGGCTGTACTAATTTTATCTTCATAAAAATTTTTGTTAGAATTGTATTCATTAAAACTTACTTCTAAAACTTTAATCCAAGCATGAGCAACAGCAACATAACCCAAAACTTTTAAATAATCATTACAAGCTGCACTAACATCATTCTTAGAGTTTACTAATCTCTCTTTTATCCAATTAGTGAAATTAATCAATGTTTCTAAGCTTTTATTAAGCTTATCATAAAAAATTTTTGTATTTGGATTGTATTTTTTAAAATCTTTTTTTATTTCGGCTATATATCTTCCAATTATATCGTTATCTTTATTAATTAATTTTCTAAAAACTAGATCCATCGCCTGGACTGCATTAGTACCCTCATAAATTGGGGTGATTCTATTGTCTCGGTACAGCTGTTCAATTCCTTGATCTTTTGTATAACCATATCCTCCATGAATTTGCATTGCTTCGCTTGTTATTTCCATTCCTAAGTCAGTATATAAAGCTTTTATTACAGGGGTCATTAACGATACAATTTCTGTAGCTTCTTTTTTAATTTTTTCATCATGATGATTTAGGCTTACCTCTGTTTGTTGAGAAAGCCAAAAACATAAAGCTCTTTCTCCCTCTATTATTGATTTCATATTTAATAATGATCTTTTTATATCTGCGTGTTCAATTATAAAATCAGCACCATTTTGATTGTTTCTATTGTGACTTTTGCCTTGCTTTCGTTCTTTAGCGTAGTTTAGAGAATTTTGGTATGCTATCTCTGAAATTCCTAAACCTTGAATACCAACTACTATTCTTTCTAGATTCATCATTGTAAACATAGAGTTTAAACCTTTATTTTTGGGTCCAATCATATAACCCTCTGCCTCATCAAAATTTAAAACACATGTTGCTGATCCTTTGATACCCATTTTGCTCTCAATAGAACCTGTTGATATTCCATTTCTTTGACCTAAGGAACCATCAGTATTTACTTTAAATTTAGGTACTAAAAAAAGACTTATTCCTTTTGTTCCTTGTGGTGAGTCTGTAGCTCTAGCTATAACCAAGTGAATAATATTTTCAGTTAAATCGTGGTCTCCGGATGTAATAAATATTTTTTGTCCTGATAATTTATATTTTCCGTCTTTTTGTTCAATTGCTTTAGTTTTTAGTAATCCAAGATCTGTACCACATATTGGCTCGGTTAGGCACATTGTACCACTCCATTTACCCTCAACTATTTTAGGCAAATATATGTTTTTAATTTCTTCACTTGCGTGGTGTTTTATACAGTTATAAGCACCTATGCTTAGTTCAGAATATAATTTAAAAGATAGACAAGAAGCCGAGAGCATTTCATCAAAAAATGCACTTACGGTTTTTGGCATACCTTGTCCACCATACTTAGGATCACATGACAACGAAGTCCATCCATCTTCAATAAATTTTTTATATGCTTCTTTGTATCCCGGAGGGGTTCTAACTACTCCATTTTCTAATATTGTTGGGTTTTCATCTCCAGATTTTGCTAAAGGAAGAATTATATTTTGATTTATCTTTGCTGCTTCTTCTAAAATATTTTTCACTAGGTCTGGTGTAATTTCTTTATATTTCTCTATTTCATTATAATTTTTATTATTTCTCAATTTTTCGTAGAGAAACATCATGTCTTCAACGGGTGCAGAATAAGTTGTCATAATTTTTTATAATTATAAATTAAATTAAAAATTTTATTTTTGCAAATGGCCAATAATCGAGTCTCCCATGATTTTGGTTGAAACTTCTTTTGCTCCATTTGACATAATATCTTTAGTTCTTAAGCCTTCATCAAGTACTTTCTGAACAGCGTTATTTAAATTATTGGCCTCTTTCTCTAAATTTAAAGAATATCTGAGTGCCATTGAAAAACTTAGTATTGTTGCAATTGGATTTGCTATACCTTTACCAGCAATATCTGGCGCTGATCCATGTACAGGTTCATACATTGATCTCATATTTCCCTTTTTATCTCTTGCTCCTAAGGATGCTGAAGGTAACAAACCTAGAGAACCTGTGAGCATTGCTGCTTCATCTGATAATATATCCCCGAAAAGATTATCAGTCACAATCACATCAAACTGTTTTGGATTTCTTAATAACTGCATGGCACAATTATCTGCTAACATATGTTCTAGCTTGACATCTTTAAATTCTTTTTTATGTAAGTTTTCTACTTCTTCTCTCCAAAGCTGGCCTGCTTCCATAACATTTGATTTTTCACATGAAGTAACTTTGTTATTTCTTTTCTTTGCCAATTCAAAAGCGACCCTTGCAACTCTTTCTATTTCACTAGTTGTGTATTTATGTGTATTTATCCCCTCTCTCTCGCCATTATCAATCGGTTTAATTCCTCTAGGTTCTCCAAAGTATATCCCACCCGTAAGTTCTCTAACTATCATTATATCCAAACCTGAGACTATTTCAGGTTTTAAACTTGATGCCTCAACTAATTGTTTAAAACAAATAGCTGGACGTAAATTCGCAAATAATTTTAATTCTTTTCTTAGTTTTAATAATGCTCTTTCTGGTTTTTTTGAAAATTCTAAATTATCCCATTTAGGACCACCTACTGCACCTAGAATAACTGCTTCACATTCGAGTGCCTTATAAAATACTTCATCAGTAATAGGTGTTCCGTGTAAATCATATGCCGCTCCTCCTACTAGGTCTTCATCAATCTCAAAATCTAGAGACTTATTTTTATTAAACCATTCAATAATTTTCTTTACTTCATTTATTACTTCAGGACCAATACCATCGCCTGGTAATAACAATATTTTTCTTTTTTTTACTTTAATCATTCATTACCCAAGGTCTGTCGATTTTCAATTTCTTTTCAAAGTTTTCAATTTTGGTTTTTTTTTCTAAAGAAAGTGCAATATCATCTAACCCTTCGATCAAACATTTTTTTTTAAACGCATCAATTTCAAATTTAATTTGTTTGTTTCCAAAATTTATTTTTTGTTCTTCTAAGTCTATTGATATTTCCTCTTTTCTATTTGAATATTCTGAAAGATCTTTAATTTCAGTTTCAGGAAGTGTTATTGGTAATATTCCATTTTTAAAGCAATTGTTGTAAAAGATATCAGCAAAACTTGGACTGATTATGCATGTTATTCCAAAGTCTGAAAGAGCCCAAGGAGCATGTTCTCTTGAAGAGCCACAGCCAAAATTTTTTCCTGCAATTAAAATTCTTGAATTGTCAAATGGAGAATTATTTAAAATAAAATCTTTATTAAGTTTACCCTCCATGTCATATCTCATCTCGTAGAACAAATTTTTTCCTAATCCAGTTCTTTTTATAGTTTTTAGAAATTGTTTAGGTATAATCATATCTGTATCTATATTAACTATAGGTAACCAAGCAGGTATGCTTTTTAAAGTTTTAAATTTTTTCATCTAATTGTAGAATTTTCTTACATCCTCTAAGTTACCAGAAATGGCTGCTGCTGCTGCCATTGCTGGACTAACTAGGTGTGTACGTCCACCCCTTCCTTGTCGGCCTTCAAAATTTCTATTGGATGTAGATGCACATCTTTCCTCAGGTTTTAATTTGTCAGAGTTCATTGCTAGGCACATGGAACAGCCTGGCTCTCTCCAATCAAATCCTGATTTAATAAATATCTCATGTAATCCTTCTTGTTCTGCTTGTTGTTTAACTAAACCTGATCCAGGAACGACCATAGCATTAACATGTGAAGCAATTTTTCTATTTCTTAAAATTTTTGCTGCATCCCTTAAATCTTCAATCCTACCATTTGTGCAACTTCCTATAAAAACTTTATCTATCTTAATATCTTTAACAGCAATATTTGGTTTAAGACCCATATATTTTAGCGATCTTTTTATTGAACTTTTTCGATCCTCATCTTTTTCATTTTCAGGGTTCGGCACTGTTCCATCAATTGGGACAACATCTTGAGGAGAAGTACCCCATGTTACCATTGGTTTTATGTCAGTTCCATTTAGATCAATTTCTTTATCAAACTTCGCATCATCATCAGTTTTAATAGACTCCCAATACCTAATTGCTTTATCCCAACTTTCTTTTTTTGGTGACATAGGTTTGCCCTCTAAATATTTAAATACTTTTTCATCAGGTTCTATTAGTCCAGCACGCGCACCACCTTCTATTGACATATTGCAAATTGTCATTCTTTGCTCAACACTAAGAGATTTAATTAGATTGCCAGCGTATTCAATAACATAGCCTGTGCCTCCAGCAGTACCTATGTTTCCTATGATTTGAAGTATTACATCTTTAGAAGTTACTCCTAAAGAAAGTTGGCCATTTACATTAATTCTAAAATTTTTGGATTTTTTTTGAACTAAAGTTTGTGTTGCTAAAACATGCTCAACCTCTGATGTTCCTATCCCGAATGCAAGAGAACCAAATGCTCCATGGGTAGCTGTGTGACTATCCCCACATACAATTATAGTTCCAGGTTGAGTAAATCCTTGTTCAGGTCCTATAATGTGAACTATACCTTGTCTTTTATCACTCATTCCAAAAAGTTTTACACCAAATTCTTTACAGTTTTTTTCTAATGTCTCTACTTGTATTTTTGAGTCAATATCTGCTATTCCGCTAGATCTATCGCTTGTCGGTACATTGTGATCAGCAACAGCTAAAGTTAGCTTAGGTTGTCTGACTGACCTGTTTGATTTTCTCAAACCTTCAAAGGCTTGTGGACTAGTTACTTCGTGAATTAAGTGTCTGTCAACAAATAACAAAGAAGTACCATCACTCTGCTCATGTACCAAATGATCGTTCCAGATTTTATCGTAAATAGTAAAAGGCATCAGCTAGAATTATTTATTTTCTGCTGAACTCTCTTTTTTTTCTTCAGGTTTTTGAGTTTCAGCCTGTTCTGTTATTTTAGTATCATGCTCAGATGATCTGATTTCTTCTACATTATTAGTTGACACGGAAGTTATCGCATCAACTTCTATACCAATTTTTTTCTTAATTTTTTCAGCAATTCTTGCCGATTTACCAGTTCTGTCTCTTAAATAATAAAGTTTTGCTCGTCTTACTTTTCCAGATCTAATAACTTTTATAGTATCTACTATCGGGCTATATAATGCAAAAGTTCTCTCAACACCTTCTCCAAAAGAAATTTTTCTAACTGTAAAAGACGAATTTATATCTCTACTTTTTTTTGCAATACAAACACCTTCAAAGTATTGAATTCTATCTCTTTTACCCTCTGTAATTTTTACACCAACTTTAATAATATCTCCTGGATAAAAATTAGGTAATTTTTTCTCTTCAGAAATTCTTTCGACGTTTGCTTTATTTATTTCTTCAATATTTTTCATTCTAAAAATTTAACTTAATTTTTCTTATATTTTTTCCATAAATCTGGTCTACGGACGCGTGTTATAGCCTCTGATTGAGTTAAACGCCAGTGTTTAATTTTAGCATGATCTCCTGATAATAAGACGTCTGGGACAGGTTTTTGCTCCCAAATTTGAGGTTTTGTATATTGAGGATACTCTAGTAGCCCATTTTCAAAGCTCTCATCATTTGTGGAGTCATAATTTCCAATTATACCAGGCACCAATCTTAAAATTGAGTCTAAAAAAACAAATGTAGCTGTTTCTCCTCCAGATAAAATAAAATCTCCTAAACTAATTTCCTCAATATTTCTACTTTCAATTACTCTTTGATCAATTCCCTCGAAATGACCACAAATTATGTTTATAACATTTTCGCTTGCTAATTTTTTAGCAATTTTTTGATTAAATATTTTACCTCTAGGACTTAAAAAAATAATTCTTTCTTTTGATTTAATATTTTCATCGATAGATTTACTAATAACGTCAGGTTTGAGGAGCATTCCATTTCCTCCACCATATGGAGTATCATCAACTGTTTTGTGTTTATCATTTGTATAATTTCTGATATTAACTGTCTCTAAATTCCAAACATCTTTCTCTAAAGCTTTACCATATAAACCTACATCAAATGGCCCAGGAAACATCTCGGGATATAGTGTGAATATACGAGCAGTAAACATATCCTATTTCTTTTCTTCCTTAGGTGCTTCTGCTTTCTTTTCTTCCTTAGGTGCTTCTGCTTTCTTTTCTTCCTTAGGTGCTTCTGC
>MDTD01195482.1_pt1 | contig 19621 bp, 17 predicted proteins | sample 811221 | NCBI WGS metagenome assembly MDTD01 (sample SAMN05326646, study PRJNA326480) | marine metagenome | isolation source: seawater | place: Pacific Ocean: South West | collected 2011 | reverse complement strand
GTCTTTGACATAGTCCGGGATATTCTCCAGGTCTTTGACATTTCCGGCAGGGAAAATCACGGTTTTGATACCGGCTCTCAGAGCAGCCAATACTTTCTCTTTCAATCCACCGATCACTAAAATTCTGCCCCGGAGAGTGATCTCTCCGGTCATGGCCACCGAACCGAGCACAGGCTTCTTGCAAAAGGCTGAGATTAGCGCGGTGGAAAGCGCCACACCGGCTGACGGGCCGTCTTTTGGAATGGCACCTTCAGGAATATGTATATGGATGTCGAGCTTCTCTTCAAATCCAGGATCTATATCCAGCAATGCAGCGTGACTACGAATATAACTGAAAGCCGCCTGGGCAGATTCTTTCATCACATCACCCAGTTGTCCGGTCAGTTGAAGATTACCTTTGCCTGGCATGGTATTCACTTCCACCGCCAGGGTCTCTCCACCGGTCTCTGTCCAGGCTAAACCAGTGACAAGACCGACTTGCGCCGATTTCCTCTCATCTTCTCTCAGCACTTTAGCCGGACCCAGATAGGATGACACTAATTGTGGTGTCAATTTAACCGACTTGATCTTTCCGGACACAACCTTGGTGACGACTTTTCTGCAGATGCTGGCTATCGCCCTCTCCAGGTTACGAACGCCGGCTTCCCGGGTGTACTCTTGAATAATCTTTCTTATGGCGGTGGGCAGGAACTTGAGCTGCTTGCTTGATAAACCATGTTTCTCAAGCGCCTTGGGAATAACATGCAACTCCGCGATAGCAATCTTTTCTTCTTCCGTATAGCTCGAAATCTGAATCACTTCCAGCCTGTCGTGTAGAGGTCTGGGGACATAGTCCAGGGCGTTGGCCGTACCTATGAATACCACCTCGCTCAGACTGAAAGGGGCATCCAGGTAATGATCGGTAAAGTTCTGATTTTGATCCGGATCGAGAACTTCCAGCATCGCTGCGGTGGGATCACCCATGTAGCTTCTGGTCATTTTTTCAATTTCATCAAGAAGAATAACCGGATTCTTTGTGCCCGCTTGCTTAATCGCCTGGATAATCCGGCCAGGCATGGCACCAATATAGGTGCGTCGGTGCCCCCGAATCTCGCTCTCGTCGTTAACTCCACCAAGACTGATTCTGGAAAATTTCCGGTTCATGGCCCGGGCGATGGACTTGGCAAGACTGGTCTTACCCACACCCGGAGGACCAACCAGACAGAGGATTGTGCCCTGTTGCTTACTCGAATGTTTGCGCACGGCAAGGTATTCGATTATTCGCTCTTTTACTTTCTCCAGACCATAATGATCTTCTTCTAGAATCTCCCTGGCCTCTTCCACATCAATTTTTTCTCGACTGCGCTTTGCCCAGGGCAAAGAAACAAGCGTGTCTAAATATGAGCGAATTACCGATGCCTCAGCACTCTGGGGCATCATTTTCTCAAGACGCTGCAACTCTTTGTTTGCTTTCTCAAGGGCAAGACCCTTAATTTTGCACTTTCGGATCTTCTCTTTGTACTCTGCTATCTCACCGATCGCTTCACCATCGGCATTTAGCTCATCCTGAATGATGCGCATCTTCTCCCGGAGATAATATTCTCTCTGGGTCTTCTCAAGATTGAACCGCACTTTATCGTGAATCTGTTGTTCCAAATTGGCCAGTTCAAGTTCCCTGGAAAGCAGCTGACTGACATATTCCAGACGCTCGAAACTATCGGTAATTTCAAGACTCTTCTGACGTTCGTCCAGCTCAAGACCAAGATAAGTGGCGATTATATCCGCTAACCTTCCGGGCTGACCTATGCCGGAAACAGCCAGTAGACTCTCCGGATTTATCTTCTTTGTCGACTTCACATACTGTTCAAACTTCTCAACCGAAACCCGGATCAGAGTCTTGGTCTCTTCATCATCCCTTTCATTCTCCGGATACTCTTTTACCTTGGCGGTAAAATTTTCATCCGTCGAACTCAGCTCTTCCAGAGAGATTCGATAGGAACCTTCCACCAGAACTTTCACAGTTCCGTCAGGCAACTTGAGCATCTGCATAACTTCTGCCAGGGTGCCTATGGTGTAAAGGTCCTCTTCTTTGGGCTCTTCACACTCGGGATCTTTCTGGGCCACCAGAACAACAAGCCTGTCATCCCGGAGCAAAGCCTGTTCCAGAGCGGCTATCGACTTGGGTCGGTGGACGAACAAAGGAGTCACCATCTGGGGGAAGACAACCACGTCTCGCATGGGAATGAGAGGAAATATGGTCGTACTTAAGTCCGCCACTGTGTTAGCTGGTGTTTGTTCTAGAGTCATTTTTTTAGGGTGACTTTAAGAGGCTTTCTCTTTTTCACCTTTTGCCTTGTGCTTTCTTATATCGAGAAGCTCAGCGGTAGAACGCTTATCAACCAGATCTTTGGTGATTCTGCAGGTTTCGATATCATCCCTGGATGGCACTTCATACATGATATCCAGCATCATCTCTTCCACGATGGACCGCAGAGCACGGGCGCCGGTTTTGCGCTTGAGAGCTTCTTCGGCAATCGCTGTGATCGCTTCATCGTCAAAGGTAAGCTCCACGTTATCGAGTTCGAGAAGCTGCTTGTACTGTTTGACCAGAGAGTTCTTAGGCTCGACCAGAATCTTGACCAGAGCCTCAGTATCGAGAGCTTCCAGCACCGCGATAACAGGAATACGTCCGACAAATTCAGGAATAAGTCCGAATTTAATAAGGTCGTCCGGAGCAGTCTCCATCAAGATCTTGCTGGTCTTCTGCTCCCGTTCCCAGGCGGTCAGGGGTTGGTCTGCCCCAAATCCGATACTGCGGTTGGATGAAGTTCTCGCTTCCACGATCTTATCGAGTCCGACGAAGGCACCACCACAGATAAAGAGGATGTTCGCCGTATTTATCTGGATGAACTCCTGGTGAGGATGCTTACGACCACCCTGGGGCGGTACGTTGGCCACTGTTCCCTCAATCATCTTGAGAAGAGCTTGTTGAACACCTTCACCACTTACGTCCCTGGTGATACTGGTGTTTTCAGACTTGCGGGAGATCTTATCGATTTCATCGATGTAGATGATTCCGCGCTCAGCCCGCTTGATATCGTAGTCTGCCGCCTGGTAGAGACGCAGGAGGATGTTTTCAACGTCCTCACCCACATAACCGGCTTCGGTCAATGTGGTGGCATCGGCCACGGCGAATGGAACATCGAGGAATTTAGCCAGTGTCTGGGCCAACAGAGTTTTACCGCAACCGGTCGGTCCGATGGTAAGGATGTTAGCCTTCTGGATCTCGACTTTACCCTCGGCTTCTTCAGCGTTGTGGGTAATACGTTTGTAATGGTTGTAAACAGCCACTGACAAAATCTTCTTGGCTGTCTCTTGACCGACAATATGATCGTCCAGGTGCGACTTAATTACCTGGGGCTTTGGAATCTCCATGGGCTGCGGCTCGGGACTCTCCGTGGGAGGAGCACTCTGAGCCGGACCACCTTCAAACAACTCCTCATCAAGGATTTCGTTGCAGAGCTCCACGCATTCATCGCAAATGTACACTCCTGGTCCAGCGATGAGCTTCTTGACCTGGTCTTGACTTTTGCCGCAAAACGAGCACTTTAAGCGATTATCCGGGGTTTTAGGCATGTGGTGTCCCTATCTAGCTTTGATTGATTCCGAAGGATCCAGGATCGATTTTACAGGTTTTCAAGATAAAACACGAGCCCTGTTCTCGTCTATTATCCTATCCTAATATTGACAGATTGGCACGCTTTAATCTTATGAATTTCAGAGAAGCGAGCCGGACGGCAGCCGAAGCCACCGTCCTCAGGCTTTATTCCTATACTGCAGACAGGTTAGGAGCGTCTTCAAGGCGCTCGATCACCTGGTCCACAAGACCGTATGATTTGGCTTCTTCAGCTGTCATGATGTTGTCACGATCAGTGTCTTTTTCAAGGGTTTTAACTGATTGGCCGGTATGTTCGGAGAACAGATCGTTCAGTTGTCTCTTAATTCTCAGGATCTCTTTAGCCTGGATCTCGATATCAGTAGCCTGACCCTGGGCTCCACCTAGAGGTTGGTGAATGAGGATTCTGGAATGGGGCAGCGCCATACGCTTGCCCTTGGTTCCGGCCGATAAGAGGAAAGCGCCCATGCTGGCAGCCTGTCCAAGACAGATTGTGCAAACATCCGAACGGATATGCTGAATCGTGTCATAAATAGCCAGTCCAGCGGTGACTGAACCACCGGGAGAGTTGATATACAGACGAATATCCTTTTCAGGATCCTCACCTTCCAGCAAGAGCAGCTGAGCAACAATCATATTGGCGATGTTGTCATCGATGGGAGTACCAAGGAAAACAATACGCTCTCTCAGCAACCTCGAAAAGATATCGAAAGCACGCTCACCACGGGAGGTGGTTTCGATTACCGTGGGAGGATAGGCCGAGATCGGGCTTACCAGCGGGCTCATACTGTATATATCCAAGGAATTTCTAAACTCTTCCATTCTGCCTTCCTTATTCGACATTTGTTTTTCTCCTGGTTCTTTATATATGAGGATCCCTTAATTTTATCCTAAGTGAACCCTACTTTTCTATATGTTTTAACTGGGATTATCTTTCAGCCAATTCGTTCAGAAATCCGAAGTCACCTTGATGAAAGAAGCGATAAGCATCGACTGACTAGTCTTTAGCTTTTGCTTTCGCCTTTTTCTCAGCGCCTGACTTCTTCTCTTTTTTCAGCTTGTCATCAGCATCTTCGTCCTTATCGGACTTCGCTTTGGAAGCTTTCTCCTTATCCGAATCTTTTTTGGCCTTGGCACCGGATTTCTTAGACTTGGCAGATCCTTTTTCGGATTCTTCCTTGTCACTATCTTCGGTATCAGGAACATAGTTGATCTCTGCGTTCTTCACCAGGAAGTCAACTACTTTGCCGGTCAACACTTCCTCGGAAATCTGACGCATCACATACTCATCCTGGAACATTTCACTGTATCTGTCCGGTGGAATGTTGTTGCGGATCGCGTATTCGTTCAGATAAGGGGTCACCTCTTCCTCGGTGACAGTCATATCTTCGGCACGAACCACAGCGCCTAGAACGAGGCTGTGCAGAACTCGCTGGGAAGCTTCTTCTTTTTTGGTCTCTTCCAGAGCTTTGAAGTCATCCATGGCTGCGAACTCTTCCCAGTCTTGACCGGTCTGCTGGAACTGCATTTTGATCTGTTCCATAAGTAGTTCGAATTCACGGTCGATCATGGTATCAGGGATATCAATCTCCGAATTCTCAACTACCGCATCAACAACAGCTTTCTGCGCGCGAGCTTCGTTCTCGTACTTGATCTCTTCATCCATTTTCGACTGGATAGTTTTCTTCAGCTCTTCCAGGTTCTCATGATTGACTTTCTGAGCAAGCTCATCATCAATACCCGGGACAACTTTTTCTCTGAGCTCTTTCAACTCAACCTTAAACTTGGCTGGCTTTCCGGCTAGAGCGTCGTTGCGATAGTCTTCAGGGAAAGTAACTTCCGCTTCGAACTTATCGCCAGGTTTCTTACCTGCCACCTGCTCACAAAAACCTTCGACAAAGGCACCATCTTTGAGTTCAAGGGGCAAATTCTCTGCTTTACCACCTTCAATCAACTTGTCATCCACGAAGCATTCGAAGTCGATGAGAACATGGTCACCCAGTTTTACTTCTCTGGGATCTATTTTGTTGACGGCAGCATGCTGCTCAGCGATACCGTTCAAAGCTTTTTCCAGAGCGTCTTCCGGAATAACCGCTTCGGGCACATCGGCTTTAACACCTTTGTAGTCACCCAATTTTACTTCCGGTCTCACTTCAAACTTAGCAGCCAACTTCAACGGCTCACCCAATTCAAAATTACATTCGATGATTTCCGGTCTGGTGATTATGTCAAGCTTCTTGTCTGTAATAACTTGTTGGAGAAGTTCAGGTAAAAGCCTCTCAAGGGCTTCCTGTTTGATGGCATCCCGGCCGAATCTCTTCTCAATAATATTTCTTGGCGCTTTTCCCTTCCGAAAACCGGGGATTTCTACTTGATTACTGAGATCACGACAGGTGACTTCATATGCTCTGGAGGCTCTGTCCGCCTCAACTTCAAGTCCGACTCGGACAACGTTTTTACCTTCCCGGTCAAGGGTAACCTTCATCTTATATTCAATGCCCCACAAAAGTTCTCGATCACGAATACGTCGGTGCGACCAATTAGATTAACCGCACGATGATAAACCCGGATTTTATCACGAGCACAAGCCGAATTAAGGCATATATCTTATGTCTTTACCTTCTGTACACCGAAGCTGTAATCATATGCAATACATAAGAACACTCGAAAACGGCAGAAAACACGCATTTCAGCCGCCACAAAGAGGTTGCCGTCGACCTCTCTTCTAGAATTAGAATCCGGTAGGGTCCACCGGGGTGGTGGCGACCACAAACATTCCCAGCACCAGTGCCAGGTTAATGGTCAGAAAAATACCGAAGAAAGCTGCTCCCATCATCAACTGCCAGGAAAGCAGCGCTTGCCGGGGATTGAATGTTGTAAGTATTCCAAAGCGATTGCCAAGATAGATCAGGATTGAGACCCCGATAAGAACATCACAGGCCACAAGAAGCGGCATTCTGTGAGCCGCCGCCTGCTCTATGAGCATGGCCGCAACAGTGCCGATTGAGGTTACCAAAAGAGCGATACTGGTAGCTCGGTCTGAATCACGGACCTTTACAGCTTCGTCCTGGGAGATGCTATTGACATAGTTGAAGGATTCCATGGAGGCTTTGAAGAGAGAACGCCTTTTGAAAACCCCTTCCGGAGCCGCATCCTTCTTCACTTCGCCACTATCAGAGGTTGAATCGGAATTTTCAGCGCTTTCCGTACCGCTTTCACTCTCCGTAGATTCGGAATTTGAACCGGAACTTTTATTCTCTTTAGTATCTTCGTCGCTCATGGAAGCCTCGGAATTTCTTTCGCCTATTAAAAGGTTTACCCGCTCAAGGTCAGTACATCACTACCTGATTTAACCATTATGAGGTAAAAGCCCCGGCATACTAGTTATCCGAAATTCTTCATGTGTTATCCGACACATAGCAAAAAAAAACAGCCACCCCCTTCAGGGGATGGCCGTAAAAATGGAGCGGGAGACGAGATTCGAACTCGCGACATCCTCCTTGGCAAGGAGGCATTCTACCACTGAATTACTCCCGCAAATAGGCTCTTTGTTCAGTAGGAAGATTCATTATATTCTCTTACCAACCTGTAAGGGTATAAAAATCGTCATACGTGACCAAAAGTAAATAACGAACAACTAGTTGGATATAGTCTCAATCGCTTTCAGGCGCGGACGAGCTGAAAGCCTCTTCTCCACGTCGGCAAGCACTCGGACAACATGGTAGGCGTTGTTGGCGTCTGTGCGTGGACGCTCACCGGTGACTATACACTGGAGAAAATGTTCGCATTCCAGATGCAGCGGCTCCACATCCGGATAATAAGGATACTCAACCACCATCCTTCCATGGGACGAGAGTGAGTGGAGCTGTAGCTTTTCACTGGCCTGGGTATCGTTCAGAACAGCCGTCTTCAAAGTACCGTTGACGGTCAATCTCACAATTTTCTGAGGATCAATCCAGGAATTCCGGACCTGACCGGGAGTGACCTTGTCCCCGTGAGGGAAGGCCACGTCAAGATAAGCCACGTCCACAAGCGAATCTTCCTGGGTATCCCATCCGCCGACCCTGGTAACCTCCGGCGCATCACAATCGAGCAGGTAGCTCATCATGGACAGGTCATGGGGAGCCAGGTCCCAGAGAACACTCCAGTGCGCCCTGGACTGATTGAAGTTCATCCTGTCCGAGCGAACAAAAAGAACATCTCCCAGTTCACCCTGGGAAATGAGATCCTTCAAGCAGTTGACTGCGGGATGATAGAGCAGAAGATGCCCGACCATGAGGATCAAGTTTCTCTCAGTGGCCAGGGCATCCAATTCTTCAGCGTGCCTTACATCTCTAGCCAGGGGCTTTTCGACATAGACATGCTTTCCTTCCAATAGCGATTTTTTGGCAAGTTCAAAATGCGTATCGCTAGGGGTAGCAATAACAACCGCCGAAACCTCTTTGTCGGAAAGAACGCTCTCAAAGCTATCGGTTACCCGAATGCCCGGATATTCTTTTGACAACAGGCTCAGCTTTTTGGTGTCGGCATCACATACAACGGCAAGAGCGCCTTGATTCGCAAAATTACGAACCAGGTTCTTACCCCAGTTACCGCATCCTATTACTGCTACCTTTGGTAGCTCCAAGGGACCCCCTCACGCTGCAGTTACTTACGCTTGTTAACTGCTTCGCTAAATTCTTTACCCACTTTGAATCCGGCAACTCTTTTTGCAGGAATGTTCAGCGGTTCGTTAGTCTTAGGATTTCTTCCCAGTCTGGCTTTTCTATGTCTAGCCTCAAAGGTTCCAAATCCAACCAGTGTAACTTTATCTCCACCAGCTACGGTTTTGATGATTGTATCCATCATCTTATTGATGATTTGCTCGGCATCTTTTTTGGTGGTTCCTGCATCGGCTGCAACGATATCGACCAATTCAGCTTTATTCAAGGCTCATACACCCCTTATAACTATTAACAACGACAGTGATACCGGGACTCCTAAGTGTTTCCTTAAGTCGGTTATGATCTCAGGAGTCAGGAAATTAAAATCCAGACTCAAAAAGACCAGCTTCTCAAAGGCTACTGACCTTAGAGAATCCAACCTGACTGCAATGCTAGCATAAACTTTCCCTTTTAAACCCCACAGCACCTAGGTTTATAACAAGAAAATACTAATGGTTTCGTCAAGACAGCATTCACAATCATCACTCCTGCGTGACGCCTGGGTTGAAATCGACCTTGACGCCATAGAGCAAAACGTAGCGCTGGTAAGGTCTTGGCTGGATCCGGCCCGATGCGGATTGATGGCTGTGGTGAAAAGCGATGCCTATGGACACGGTGCCAACAGGGTCGCCGAAATTCTTGTGGCCAAAGGCGCTAAATATCTTGCCGTTGCATCCGTGGATGAAGGAATTGAGCTGAGGAAGCTGGACTCTAAGATTCCTATCTTAATTCTGGCTCCAATTCCCTTCTGGGCAGTGGGAGATGCCCTGGCCAACAATTTAGACATGACCGTTACCAGCATGGAGCAACTCAAATCCCTTGAAAAACTGGCTCGCAACGCGGCAAGCCAGGCAAGAATACACATAAAGATCGATACCGGCATGCATCGCCTCGGGTTCTGCCCGGACCACATGACAGAAGCTCTTGAGTTGGGGACAGCTTCAAAAAACCTGGCACTCATCAGTATGTTTTCCCATCTGGCCAAAGCCTCGGACAGAGAAGCGGTAGATTTTCAGAATGCCAATTTCATGAAGGCGGTGGAAGAAAGCCGCGCCCGGGGGATTAAATTACCTGTTCATCTAGCTTCCAGTGAAGCAGCCGAAAAGTTTCCTTTCGCTCACCATGACCTGGTCAGGGTTGGAATCTATTTATATGGATTGCGACCAAAATCCCCCGCTGGAAATCTGACCCCGGCTTTATCAGTTCGCGGCAGAATCATGAACATCGCAAAAGTACCGGAAGGCGATTCGGCAGGCTACAACTGGACATGGACAGCCTCAAGAGATTCACGCCTTGCTTCCATTCCGATAGGCTATGCAGATGGCGTGGACCGGAACCTGTCAAACAGAATAGAAGGATCTTTAATGGGCAAGAGAGTTCCCCAAACCGGTCTTATCTCCATGGACCAAATGCTATTTGACATTACGGATGTTCCCGAAGCACAAGAGGGAGACGTGATTACACTTATTGGCCGCGGTGACGGCACGGACTCACAGACCCTGGATCTTGCCGATTGGTCTAGTAAACTGGACACAATCACCTACGAACTGGCTTGTCGCTTGAGGGCCCGTTTACCGAAAATTTATACTCGTAACCAGGACAAAAATGAAAAGGTTCAAAACGACCTGGAGATGACCACAGGCTAAAATCAAAAGAAGAAGGAAAATAAACTTTGGAAATCGGCGTTTTTTGTGGAACTTTCAACCCAGTCCATCTGGGTCATTTGCTCATAGCAGAGTGCGCTCGAGATCAATTAAAGCTGGACAAGGTGATTTTTGTCACCAGCCCTTGCCCTCCCCACCGGGAAGATGAATTGTTATCCGGTCAGGCCCGCCATGAACTTGTGCAAGCGGCTGTCGAAGATAATCCATTCTTCGAAGCCTCTTCAATAGAGCTGGAGAGAGATGGTCCTTCGTACACCTATGAAACCATCAAAGAGATTAGCACCAGATATGAAGACAAGAACGGTCGGCACAAAGGTGAAAAGGCAAGAATCAACCTGATAATTGGCGGAGACAATCTCAACCAACTAAAAGATTGGTACAAGGTTGACGAGTTATTGAAAGCCTGTCGCATCCTTGTTGTTCCGCGACTGAGATACATCGAGAACTCTGACGGTTCGCTGGTTATGATAGGTGAGAAGCCGGAGAAGGTGAAAGCCACTTTTCCAGAGGCTGACATAGAAGTCATAGACTTCCCCGGCATCGCCATATCCGGCTCTAAAATCCGAGAGCGTATTAACCAGAACAAAACCATACTGTATATGGTGCCTCATTCAGTAAATAAATTGATATTGGACAATGGCCACTTCAAGGCCAAATTAACAACGTGAGTAAAACGGAAACTAATAAAACCGAGTCAAAATCAGGCATCCCTGAAGGTCTTGAGTTGAACAAAGTCAAGAAATGGGTAAAAGGGAGGGTCTCGGCTAAACGCTTCAAGCACATCAAAGGCGTGGTCGAAGTCGGAGCAAGACTTGCTAATTCTTGTGGAGAAGATCCATTCCCCGTGGAATTATCCTGCTGGCTACATGACTCCTGTAAAGAGATCAAGGCTGAAGAACTTCTGAGAATGGCGGAGGGCTTCGGTTTAGAGATAACGGAAGCGGAAAGACGCAACGGTCACTTATTGCATGGTCCGGTGGGGGCCTGTGTCTCAGGAAAAGAGTTTGGAATCACCAGCCATGACGTTTTAAGTGGTATTAGCGAGCATACCCTGGGCTCGGCGAAGATGACCCGGGTTTCAAAATTGGTCTACCTGGCAGACATCCTGGAAGCCTCACGCCCGGAAGCCCTCACCTCACCGATTTGGCAAGCCCTATGCTCCGGCAAGCAGCTAGAGGAAAAAGGGCTCGAACCGGATCTTGATGCAGCAATATTGACAGCTTCGGACCTGGTGCTGAGCCACCTTATAGAAAAAGGAAAGTTCATCCACCCAAAAGCGGTGGCCGTTAGAAATCATTTTTTGGAAGTAGTGACAGGCAGAAAATCCACTTAGATCACACAAAGCGAACTGGAAGGTTTTACGATTTAAGAGACAGCGTCATCCTGGGCTGAATGCAGCCAGTAAGCGTTGAGCGCGACGCCGAACACAAATATCATTGAGGCGGTCTGCCCCGAAGAATTGATACTGTATACAATGGCAGCCACACCAAAGATGATGACGAAAATATATTTGTAGAGAAAGCTGGATTCCACCGATTCCTTAACGCTTACCTTTCTTGGAGCAAAAGAATCTTTGTCTTTAAGAAGAGCTTTCTCTTCTCTAAGCTTGAGTTGGTGAACAAGCTCCGGATGACCGTCATAGTCATAGATTTTGCTCAATTTTCCCATAACCTGAACACGTCTGGCCGTATTGTTCAAGAGTCTATCATCGAGACGTATGCAACGCTGGTACCAGAGCCTGGCTGCCCTGGTGTTGCCCCTATCGTTGTGGGTATCTCCCACTGCTTCCAGAACATGGAAAAGTACTTCTCCGACACTTTTTCCAACCAGGATCACTATGCTGCCCAGGGCGACGAGGGACAGGAAGAAGAGTCCGATTACCTCCTCAAATTGAAAAGCATCGTCGGCGGTCATGTTGCTGAGAACAAGCCAGTACAAGCCGATAAACGCAAAAGCGCTTAAGATTCCTGCGATGAGACCTTTCTTCGTCATGGGAGATGGGATTCCGGGGAGATGGACGAGACATCGTTTAGATAACGATCACAAATATAAAACCATGTTGTTTATAGAAAAGTAAAGGAATCAGCCTGACTTCTAATCTAAAAGCGGAGATTTAATAGATAGGGAGCCACTTTGAAAGCAGGTTGCCATGGGGGTCTCGGGCTCAAGCACGGTCAAGATCCGCCCCAAGCCGCCGTTTAATCTATCTAGACTGCCTTTTCCAAAAACCGGAAAGAAAAACGCGCGTTTTTCTTTCCACTAACAGAATTGCCAGCCCGTAAGGCATACAACGCCGACGACGATATCAAGAGTTCTGGAATCAGCTCGAATTTTTTCTATCACGCATGCAAGCTTTTCAGTCGTCTTCGCTTTTCTTTTTGTCTGGATGCTCGGCTTGAGACCCATCTGTATTCGAAGTCCCATCGCCGGCTTCAGCACTTTTATCGGTAGCCTCTTCCACATCTTTCGAATCGGTAGAGCCGGCAGATTCGGTAGATTCTGGCATATTTCCGGAGCCTCTCAAATCTTCTAAATCCGGCTCTTCACGGTCCAGTTCGTCTACCGCCTCAACGTCTTTCTCTACTTCATCTCTTCCGACAACGGCATCATCGTCGTCGTCGTCGTCGTCGACATCTGCTTCATCATCGTCGTCTTCATCATCTTCAATGCCCAGTTCGCTCTTCCGCGCCAGATATCCTTCTTCATAGGTTCTCAGATAAACATAGCGGGAGAAAAACCATGCCACCACTCCGAATAGAAACATAAAAAGACCCACCGGCTGATTTAACTTCAGCGGCACATGTCCATCTGGAATAGGAAAGTTGACAAAATCGGTGAATAGCATTCCATAGAAAAAGAGAATTGCTCCCAGGAGCAGAAACAAGATAGCCAGTGGTTTTGCAATGTCGATCATAATCACTCTAAACGAAACTGAGATTGAGAATTACCACCAGGAAAAGCAGAAAAGCCGAGATTACGTAAGGATTTGAGAACCACTTCTCATCTTCATCCTTTGCGTACTTAACTCTTTGAGACCAGGTCAGACCCTCTAACTCCTCCAACGGCTTGGGTTTGGTAAAGAGCGAGACAACGACCGTTACCACAAAACAAACACAGAAGGCGAATGTCGCCCGCCAGAGATTGGCTGCCATGGCTGTTCTGTAAGTAAGATATGGCTTCAGCTGGGGCCACAACGAAGACAGCGGATCAAGGAACCAGGGAAGATATTCAGGCGAAATTCTAATCGCTTCCGAGAAGAAGTAATGGAGAACGGCAGCTACTGTGCCCGCCACCAGACCGATGAACGCCGCCCAGGGGGTAGTTCTGGTCCAGTACATACCAAGGGCGAAGGTGGCAAACAATGGTGCATTGAAGAAGGAGAAGATCATCTGGATATAGTCCATGATGGTCTCCGCGCTACTTACTAAGTAAGCCGCCCCGATGCTGAGCAAGATCCCGAAGACGGTTGCCATGCGGCCCATCCACAGATAGTGCCGATCAGTGCGCCCAGGAGCGATGTAACTCTGGTAAATATCGTAAGTCCATACAGTATTGAATGCGGTGACATTTGCCGCCATGCCGGACATGAAGCTAGCCATCAAAGCGGTAATGCCTAATCCAAGCACACCGTTGGGGTACCAAACATACATCAGATAAGGCAGCATCATGTTGTAAGGAATTTCGACTCCCGCGTACTTATCCGAAGAGAACAAAGCGACAGCTATCAGGCCGGGAAGAACGGTAATGAAAGGGAAAAACATCTTTGGAAACGCGGCTATCAATGGCGTTCTCTGGGAGGCGCGCAAATCCTTTGCCGCCATCGCCCGCTGGATAACGAGAAAGTCTGTGCACCAGTATCCGAAGGAGAGAACAAAAAAGAGACCGGACGCCATGGCGATCCAGTCAACGCCCATCGTGTTTCTGACCGTATCCAGCTGCACCCACATATGGGACATGTTCTGATTGGAGAACTCGAGGGTGAGACGCTCCCAGCCACCAAAGTAGACCAATCCAAGGAACGAGAGCGGCAAAATCCCGGCCACAATCAGGAAAAACTGAATCACTTCGTTGTAGATGGAAGAGGTCAATCCACCTAAAAAGGTGTATCCCATAACAATCACAGCTGCCAGAAATATGGAAGCGTTCATGTCCCAATGCAAAAGGGTTTTTAAGACCAGTGCCATGGCATAGAGATTTACGCCGGACATCAGTATGGTCATAACCGCAAATGAAACAGCGTTGAAGGCTCGAGTATGTTCGTTGTATCGGCGCTTAAGATACTCCGGCACGGACCTGACATTGGAGCCGTAATAAATAGGCATCATGAACAGGGCGAGAAACACCATGGCCGGTATCGCACCCAACCAGTACCAGTGCGCCGTGAGCATCCCATATCTGGAAGCCATGGCAGCCATTCCCATGATTTCGATAGCTCCAAGATTGGCTGCCATGAAAGCTATACCGGTAGCCCAGGTGGGAATGGAGCGACTAGCAAGCAGAAAATCACTGCTGGTCACCATGTATTTTTTCAGCCTGAAACCTACCCCTATCACAAAAACGAAATAGATGGCCAGAATCAAATAATCGATAAACTGAAGCTGTAGCTGATTCTCGGAGAAGTTCATCTATTTAGTTGTAAGAGGACATATCTCCGCCGGAATCTCTCTTGCTGCCCAAAAGACGCAAATTCGTAGCGTTTATATAAGGGCGTACATGCTTGGTGCCCTGATCATCGGTCCACTTATTGAAGTCAAGACGTCCTTCGATACCGATCAGACTACCTTTGCGAACATATTCTCCGGCGATTTCAGCCTGTCTGCCCCAGATTTCGATATCGAACCAATCGGTCTCTTTATCCTTGGTCGGTCTGTTCACTGCCAGGCTGAAAGTTGTTTTCACTCTGCCTGACTCAAAATAACGCATTTCCGGATCTCTCCCGGACCGCCCAACTATAACCACTGAATTAACCATTTATACACCGACTCCAGTTGACAACTTTGTTGTGTAAGTAAGTATAAAAAGGTTACCGGATTACTGAAGACTTTGATCATTAAAGCGATCAATTAAACGAAACATGTGAGAATTACAATCCCGGGTAATCAAGGTCCAATGACAACCAGAGCAGATAAAAAGAAGACAGAACAGGGCCAGGTGGTTGAGCCAAACAGGCAAACCCACGGTGCTGAGCCGAACCGGCAGACCCCGGATTCTCTGCGCCAACCTGTATGGCATGTGGCTGTTCTTGGCATATTCAGCTTCGGACTCTATCTTATTTACTGGTTTTACAAGACCTGGAGAGATTTAAAGCACAGGGCCCTTATCATCGTTTCTCCGAATCCGGATAAGGCGGAAACTTGTCCGGAAGCCTCCGAAGAGGAGAAACGTGTCCTGGAAGGCTATGCCAATGTCCGACCCTGGCTCAGATCAATGGCGTTTTTCTTGCCTCTTTTCCTCTCGCCCCTGCTTTATACTCCGCTGAACCCTGTGGCGGATACGGCGCTTAAATACGGCTGGCCAATCCTGATGGTTTTTCTCTTTGCCAACCTGTTTAAAGATATCGCCTCTCTAATCCCTGACAGTGATAGCTGGGCCGGCACCAATCCGATTCAAGCAGGTTTCGCCCTGGGGCTGGCTGTTCCTTTCTGCCTCAATCTCTCCGGAGCAAACGGTGCAGCCTACTTGCTCTATCTATTGGTGGTCATTCCAATCGGTTTAGCCCAGAACTGGCTCAACCAATACTGGGAAAAGACAGAAAAAGATACCCAGGAACTAAAAGCCCTGCGCACAGCGTTCTCCTTCAAGGAGACCCTTGTTATCATCCTTGGGGCTCTCTGGATGGGTCTTGTGCTACTGGATCTCTTGCAAGTCAAATAGGTAGCGAAATCCAGAGGTAACGGAGTTAACAGGACAGCCCCAAAAGACTCGGGCAACCTAGAATCCGTGTTTCTTTGCCCACTTAATGAGCTTGTCGATGGAATCTAATTCTAATTTATCCGCCAAATGATTGGCTGTTTCTGTAAGTGACTCTTCCGAGACGCCTATCCTTTCAGCGGCTTTGGGCAATTTGCCTCTCTTTGTCAGGTGGCGAAGAATCATTCTTTCGTCCGGTGTCAGCCTCGTGAGATGCCTGGGCAAGGAGGGTGAGATCACTCCGTGGGAGCCCCTGGAGACCATCAAAATAGCCATGCGAATCAGAGCCGACTGATCGTTTTTAAGCACATATCCCTGGGCTCCGGCGTCGAGCCAATCCTGAACATCGGCAGCCTTTGCTTTGCTGGCGAAGAGAACCACTTTTACATTAGTGAGGGTATTGAGCCTTTCAAGCAGGTCCTCGGTGGTTAAAAAACCGGGCAGGTGCAGATCAAGCAAAACAATATCGGGCAGAAGCTCTTTGGCGCTCTGCCAGGCTTCATCACTGGTTCCTGCTTCGGAAATAACGTCTATGAGATCGCCTGAAGTCAGCTCTTTTACGATTTTTTCTCGGGTGGGCAGGTGATCGTCCACAACCATCAATCGAATCATCGGAAAGCCTTCTCTCTAAATACCTGGAATATCCAATTTGCTCCTGAACAAACACAATTTATCATGATAAAAGGGAAGAATCAGAAAGAAACAGTTATCTGTGACAGATCAGGGCAGGAACCTTCGCATAACTCGGGGAATTTCTGCAACCTTTCTCACCGGCTTATATAATGGGCCTCTGGAAGAGATGAGGGACAGAGATGCGAAAAATTGCAACGACCGCGTTGGCGCTAGGATTTATCTTCTTTTGCACACAGGATATGGCAAGCGCCCAAAAATTTGTTACCAAGAAAAACAAGGAAGCTCTGGGACCAGGAACAGTGATTACTCCCAGCGGTCTCCAGTATAAAGACATCAAAGTAGGAAGTGGAAAAGCTGCTGCCCGGGGCAGTCGAGTTCAAGTTCATTACACCGGCTGGCTCTATCCTAACGGTAAAAAGTTCGATAGTTCAGTGGACAGAAAAGTACCATTCAATTTCCTGGTGGGTGCCGGTCAAGTCATAAAAGGCTGGGATCTGGGTGTAACATCTATGAAAGTCGGCGGCAAAAGAGAATTGCTTATTCCGCCGGAATTGGGCTATGGCAACCGGAGAGTCGGTCCCATCCCGAAAAATTCCACCCTACGTTTCCAGGTTGAACTGCTGGAAGTAAAATAGGCAAACGCCACCATATTCAATTACAAGGGAAAAGTTGAATCAGGGTCTGTGATACTACTTCTGGGCTACCAGAACTTTATTACAGCCCTTTTCTTTTGCGACAAGAAGTGCATCGGAGGCGCATTCCAGAAGGTCCTGGGGCTCATTTCCGTGCATCGGATAGTTTGATACGGCAAGAGTAGCAGTTACCTTGATCGGTTTTCCTGATTTAGGATCTTTGATCTCCAGCATCGAAACTTTTCTACGCACTCTCTCTGCCACCACTTTGGCACCTTCTGCGTCGGTCTCGTGCAACACTGCCACCAGTTCTTCTCCACCCCAGCGAGCAGGCATATCTATCTCTCTGACGGATTTCATCAGAATCTTGCCTACCTCAACCAGTACCTGGTCTCCCACTTCGTGGCCGTATTTGAGGTTGATATCCCTCAAGTGATCTATATCGACAATCATAAGAGAAAGGGAATAACCCAGCCTCAAAGCACGTTTAAGTGAATGGGTGAGATGTTCCTTGAATACGTGGCGATTGGGCAACCCGGTGAGAACATCAGTTCCCATCATCTCTTGAAGCCTGGCTTCACAGTTAGCCAGTTGATGGCGGAGACGATCAATCTCCCTCTCTTTTTCCTTGACGGCACGCTCCAATTGAGCGTTCTGGTTCTGGATCTTCCTGAGCTGACTTTCAGTCTGACGATGTCTGGACTGTCCGTGAATTGATTGCCACATCTGCGTAAAATGGGCTTTCATTCAATACCCCCTTTGCCAATTGCCCTCAATTGCAATCTTATTAGTTTTTCTTAGTTTTGGTAGAAACTACGAACCGGGGTCTGTTGCAACTAAATTGTCTGAGATCCCCATCCGGTGAGGGCTTGCATATAATTCTGGCGGTCAAGCCTTTTAAGCACTTTCGGTCTTCGTAAGTCGGAATTCATCTAATTCGACTGCCTTATATTAGCTTTATTTAGGAATTAATGCTAGTACCTGATAAGAAAAAATGGGAATAATCCCATTTTTAATTTATGGAGACGCTTCTAAGCTCATTATTATTGCGTCTGCTGAAGAACAAAAGTGTGTACTTTCTTTTTGGGGAACCCACTAGAAATCGGATTTTTCCGTCCCCACTCTTTCCGGGAGCGACCTTTCCGAGACGCATTCCCGGTCCGGGCATAGGTCTATATGTCTGATGGATATCGTTTTCCACAGCCAGATCGAAGAAGTGGAACATCTTGTTCGAATTGTTATCCACGGTTAGCTCCAGGTCCAGAAAGCGAGAGTGCTTGTCTTTCCATGGCACCTTATGAAACTTGAATTTCACCACATCTATGTCAAGTCCGGCCAACTGCACTTTCTTCTCGGCAGAAGGCAGAGCATCGGGATCAAACTGAGGCAAGGCAAGACCCTCTTCCGTCTCAAGTTTAATAACATGACCTTCCCGGATGGACTGAATTCCGCCATGTCTCTTCAGGGCACCAAACAAACCGATTGTGCCACCGATGGCGCCGCCTACACCAATGGAGATACCATAGGTGGAGATTGCCAGAGCCGGTCCTCCCCACTGCCAGGCCAAAAGAGCACCAGCCCCGGTTCCTGCTCCCACATAGGCGCTATCTATGGCTACCACCTTTGCCACCGATTTCAGCTTCTTTTCTCTGGTGGAAAAAGAGGCATTTATGTCCAGCTCATACTGGCTATCCGGACTCACAAGCTTATCGAATTGTACTTCGAGAACACCGTCTCGTCCCAGCCGCTTGCGCTTCTCCGCCCTGGTGACAAGCCCACGCATATACCACTCTCCGGGCAAAAGAATCTTGGAGCCATCCTTACTTCTTACATCCTTTCCGATACGAAGATAGATTTCGTCCCCTTTCTGACTGTATTCCGAATCAAGAATGACACCGGGAGGCACCACAAGTTCTATCTCAGTCTTGGCAGGGACATTTTGAATGGTTCCGCTCAGAATGGGGATCAGCTTCTGTCCGGCTGGAGAAACACCCCGCCCTTTCAGGAGGGTGTTCTCTGACGCCCGAGCCGTATTTAATAATTTGACAGTCTCCAGTTCGGTCTCTAATTCAGCCTTAAATGGCCTATCCAGTTCATCGACCGAGATCTCTTCAGAGCTTCCTTTATCGCTTTTTGATCCACCACCGGCTTCGACCTCGTCTTTCGGAGCCCGACTAATTACTTCGCCCAGGGCAATAACAGGTGTGTCCGGCTTAGCAGAAACAGAACTGGTGATGGTATCAGAATAATGTTGCCGATTGCCCGGGGAGCGATTTCCCTGGGTCTCTCCCCTGGCAAAAACTGGGGAGACCGGCGCCAACAAAGCAGCTGAAAGTACCAGCGAGAGTCCGACATTGAAGAAGGAGGGGCTGTTTTTATCTATATTCCAGGATTTAAAATCAAACATCATACTCATGAAATTTC
>MDTD01082814.1_pt1 | contig 19625 bp, 17 predicted proteins | sample 811221 | NCBI WGS metagenome assembly MDTD01 (sample SAMN05326646, study PRJNA326480) | marine metagenome | isolation source: seawater | place: Pacific Ocean: South West | collected 2011 | reverse complement strand
ACTTGAGTGCGCCCGCTCGATTCACATGACTCTGCTCTCTAAAATCGTCGTCCGTGAAAGTCGGGAAGCCCTCGACCGGTACAAAATCTAATTGCATGCTTTTCGCGGTGGCAGCCAAGTATTGGTGATACTCAGGAAAACCTACCTGTGGGATTGCATTTTTCAGGGCGTCGCTCATGGGGAGATCCATTAAAACGACTTTGACACCCGCTGCTTTGAAGGTACGCAGCCCGTTTTCAAATGCTTCTTTTTCTTTGGCGCCAAGGTGATTGACCCCTTCAGGCCATTCCACAGCGACGTAGGCAGACAGCCGGTCTTGTTTCAAGGGGGCGTTCACGATGGAGGTGATGGGCTTGTTCTTTGCTTGCCAGGCAAGGTCTTGGTTTTGAAGCTTCACATAACCCCCAAAAATAGGGTTTTGGGTGAGCGGCGAGAATTCATTGGGTAGCTCGCCTTCAACCCATTCACGTGCTGACAGGCGTAAAGCAAAAAGGTGGGACACTGCATTGGATAAAAGGGTTTCGGTGATGTGGAGGGGGGATTCAATTCCGTGTTGTCGGATATCATCTATTAGTTGGCCAGAGCGCATGAGGGTGAAACGTAAATTATCGCGATGCGCCCTCTCCTGTAGAAACCGTGGATTAACGGGTAAAAAGACCATTTTAGGCGTGGTGCGCGGGTCTTCGGTTAAACGTTTGGCCAACACTTCCAAATCAAAAGCCCTAAAGCCGACCGCGGCATAGTTGACAATTTCGAAGGACTGTCCCGTTTGGGCCGCCAAAATCTTTTTGAGCTCGGGTACCAGTACCCCGTCGCGCGGCCGGGACGAGCCAAGAATCGCAATATCGGGGGTCTTTTGAGGATATGTGAGCAGCACCCGCATGGCTTCGTAGTCTTGCCGACCCGGTCGGTCATAGTTGTTCTGGTCGAAAGCGAATACCTGCTCAGGGGCCACATAAGGCGCCCAAAAAACCTCGGCGCAAGCCACCAAAGCGATGGCCGTGAGCCCTGCTGGCGTTAACCAACGCTTAAAATTGGAAATAGTAAAATTCTTGGCCATGAAAATTCCCGAAAATGATCATCCAAATTAACAGTACTGCATAAATGACGCCCCGTATTGGCCAGGGCCATCGAAAAATTACATCTAAATTATTGGTTCGAAATTGAATGAGCTGGAATAAAATCAACGGGCCCGCAAAGAAGGCCAGCCGCTCGAACGCAACGCTTGTCGCCATCACAGTCTCGTTGGCAGCAGTAAAAGTAAAGAGGTCGCTAATAATTCTAAAGGCATGTTCGCTAGAGGTCGACCGAAAAATGGTGCAACCAATACACCATAAGTGAAACATGACCAGTCTGCGAAAGAACAGCACAACGGCAGTGTTCTCCATGGGCCATCTCAAACCTCGAAGCGCCAAAACCCGGTACACCACCAATACCAAGCCATGGTAAAAACCCCACGTGATAAAATTGTCATTGGCGCCATGCCACAACCCGCCGAGCACCATGGTGGCCATGAGATTAAAGTAGGTCCAAGAGGCTCCTTTGCGGTTCCCACCGAGTGAAATGTAGAGATAATCACGGAGCCAAGACGACAATGTAATGTGCCAGCGCTCCCACAAATCAGAGGGGTTTTTGGCAAAAAATGGCAGTCTAAAGTTGAGTGGAAGTTCAAACCCCAGCAGGCGTGCAGTGCCACGAGCGATATCGGTGTAGCCTGAAAAATCGCAGTAGATCTGTACCGTGAAAGCGTAAGCTGCCGCCAAAGCCAAGGGTGAACCCAATTGAAACACGTCAGGGTTGTATAAGGTGTCTGTGACCTTGGCGATGTTATCCGCAATCACCACCTTTTTGACCAGGCCCCATAGTATGAGCCACAACCCTTCCTGCGCCGTTTCTAAGTGAAACCTGCGGTCCTTCTCGATTTGTGGGAGCATTTCTTTTGCTCGAACGATGGGGCCAGCCACCAATTGGGGAAAGATGGCGACGAAAAGCGCAAAGTCGAGAAAAGAACGTCGTGAGCGGAGTTTTCCTCGGTAAATATCAATGGTGTAAGAAAGGCTTTGGAAAGTATAAAATGAAATGCCAACCGGGACTGCGATGTCTAAAAACCACGGTTCGAATTCATACCCAAACATCACCCATACAGAACTGGCCAAACTCTCGGTGAAAAAATTATAGTATTTAAAAAAGCCCAGCAGCCCCAGATTGCAAACCAAAGAAACAATGAGCACCCGTTTGCGCTTCGCCGCATCCAACAGATATTCGGTTTCCTGTTCGCCTTGCCTTTGATCGAGGTATAACCCGCAAATGTAGTCCACCACGGTGGAGAAAAAGATCAGTCCCAGAAAATGCCAGTCCCACCAGCCATAAAAAATATAGCTGGCCACCAAAAGCATGATGTTTTGGGCTTGCCGGCGTCCGCGCAGAATCCCCCAATACAAAAGGAGCACTGAAATGATAAAGAGTAAAAATTCAGGGGTCTGAAAAAGCATGGCTCAACTCATTTGGCGTGAGGGTGTGCATCATCATACACCCGCATCAAACGGGCCAAATCAACATGGGTATATCTTTGGGTGGTGGACACCGACGCATGCCCAAGCAGTTCTTGAATGGCGCGTAAGTCTGCCCCACCTTCCAGCAAATGGGTGGCAAAGGCATGTCGTAGTTTATGGGGGTGAACTCGCCCACGGGCACCTGATTCGATGCCGTACCGCAGCAGTTGGCGTCGCAAAACCCGAGGGTTCAACCGTTTGCCCCTTTGACCCAAAAATAAAGCGGGTTCATCATCACAGTTTTGCGGTAATAGCTTTCCCCGACCATGTTCAATCCAAACTTTAAATGCTTCCTCACAACGTTGGTGAAATGGAACAATCCGTTCCTTGTTGCCCTTGCCAATGACCCGCAGGTTTTTTTGGCTAAAATTAATGCTGGTCAAATCCAGACTGCAAAGTTCTCCTATACGCAGACCGGTGGCATAAAGACATTCAATGGCCGCCCAGTCACGAAGTCCCAAGGGCGTCTGGAGGTCAGGTGCCTCACACAGGGCAAAAGCTTCGTCCACACTCACGGTTCTGGGGAGGCGTTGCACCCTTTTGGGATTGTCCAAAAGATCAGCCGGAGATTGTTTGAGGTGCCCTTCTTGGGTGCACCATTTTAAGAACGAGCGTATGGCGGAGAGTTTGCGCTGGACTGAGGCGTTCTCGAGCCCTTTATGTAAATGCGCCAAATAGCCCCTCAGAGCAAAAGCCTCTAACGCATCAATCTGATTACAAGCTTTGTGTTGTTTTTGTTCTAACCAGCCGTAGAAATCGTTGAGGTCCCGCTGGTAGCCCCTCAAGGTGTGCGCAGACATCCTTCGAATGTGTTCGAGGTGGTGAAGATAGTCTTGAATGAGGCCCTGCATACCCTTCAATGGTAGCGCTTTTAAGGCCAGCGGGTCAAAAATCCGACCGAGCACTTTTCCAGGCGCTTAACGAACCCAAAGCCCGCTCGGCGGCGCGACCGCGTCTTTCTTTCTTGCCTTCACCTTTGCGCTTTTTGGTGGGCGGCATCATCGCCCAAGTGACGTTGGAAGGCTCATATTTTTGTTTTGGATCCGCCCTTAAGAGACCTCGTGTGTGGCGGTATAGGCCGCCCATGGCACAATCTTCGGGCGGGGGCTCAAAATCGCGCTCAACGAGGTGGTCATGGAGCAACAGGGCCACCAAAAGACCACAAGCAGTGGATTCAACATACCCCTCTACCCCCGTGATTTGTCCCGCAAAATAAACCTGCCCCGGCGTCGATAGGGTTCGCAGTTGAAACAGGTCGCTCAATACTTCTGGTGCATCCAAATAGGTATTTCGATGAATGGCGCCGTAGCGAAGAAACCGTGCATTTTTAAGGGCGGGAATGGTGCCGAAAACAGCTTTCTGTGCTGGTTGCTTCATTCGGGTTTGGCACCCCACAAGATTGTACGCATTGCCGTGGATGTCTTCTTTGCGAAGCTGCAAAACTGCGTGGGGTTTTTCTCCGCCATCGGGTGGGTACAAGCCGACAGGTTTAAAAGGGCCAAAGCATAAGGTTTGGTCCCCACGTTCCGCCATCACTTCGATGGGTAAACAGCCTTCAAAGTAATGCAGATTTTCAAAATCTTTGGCTGCGGCCTGATCAGCGCTGCGCAATGCAGTTAAAAAGCATTGGTATTCTGATTCACTCATGGGGCAATTGAGGTAATCCGCGCTGTCACCTTTGTCCCATCGGGACTTAAAATAGGCATGGTTCATATCCACGCTGTCCGCCTCAATGATGGGTGCGATGGCATCATAAAAAGCCAAACGTTCTTTGCCGCATTGTTTGGCGATATCATGAGCCAAATCTTCAGCAGTGAGTGGTCCCGTGGCCACGATGGTAGGCACGTCATCGGTGGGTAAAGCACAGACTTCTTCGCTACAAAGCGTGATGTTAGGATGGTTTTGGATGAGATGCTCCACTTGAGCAGCAAAGACGTCACGGTCAACGGCCAAGGCATCACCGGCAGGAACTTGCGCTTTCGCCGCTGCCTGCATGATATGCGAACCTAAAATACGCATTTCCTCTTTGATTAGCCCCACGGCATTGGTCACCTGGTTAGAGCGAAAGGAATTAGAGCACACCAATTCAGCCAAGCGATCGGTCACCTGAGCCGGTGTTCGCTTGTGCGGTTTCATTTCATACAGAGTAACAGGGTGCCCGCGGTCAGCAAGCGTGAGCGCCGCTTCGCATCCAGCGAGCCCGCCCCCGATAACACGAATTGGTTGGGTTACTGAACCCATGAGGCACCTCTAATCGGATTCTTCAATGTGTCCACAGGTGGGACATTTAAGCGTGCGCCCTTTTTTGGTGTTTTTCTCGATGATGAAGGGATGGCCACAGGCCGTACAGGGCTGGTTGATGGGCTTGTCCCAGGAAGTAAAATCGCAATCAGGGTACTTATTACACCCAAAAAAGACCCGCCCGCGCTTGGACCTACGTTGCACCACATCGCCTTCACAGCCGTCTTTGGGACATTTCACACCGGTGGGCAGTGCTTGAATGCCATTGCACTCTGGATAACGAGAACACCCAAGGAAAGGCCCATACCGTCCGTTTTTGAGTAGCATTTCCGCGCCACATTTGTCGCATTTGACGTCGACCTTCTCGGGCTCGATGACCACGATTTTACCATCGACTTTTTTATAGGGTTTGGTGGTTTTACAATCAGGATAACCGGAGCAGCCCAGAAAGGAACCGTTCTTGCCCCATTTGATGACGAAGTGTTTCTCGCATTTTTCGCAATGGATATCGGTCGGAATTTCCATGCGTTTGACATCACGCATGGATACGGCCGCTTCTGCGATCTTGTCTTTAAAAGGGGTATAGAATTCATTGAGGGCGTTTTTCCAGTTCACCCCACCTTCTTCCACGCGGTCGAGCTGTTCTTCCATGCCTGCGGTAAACGCCACATCCATGATATTTGGGAAGCTTTCCACCAACAGTTCTGTCACAATCAAACCCAGTTCGGTGGGCATGAAGCGACCTTCATTTTTCTCCACATAACTTTTGGATTGAATGGTGGACAAAATACTGGCGTAGGTTGACGGCCGACCAATGCCTTTTTCTTCAAGTTCTTTGACCAGACTGGCCTCAGAAAATCGTGGCGGCGGTTGTGTGAAGTGCTGGGTCCCCTGGACATCAGAGAGGTCCACGGCTTCACCTTCGGCCAAATCAGGAAGCGTCAGGCTTTTTTCCTCTTTATCGCGAATGGCTTCAGCGTCGTCCTCTTCCCTTTTTTCTTCGTAAACTTTTAGAAAACCAGGAAAGGTTTGAATGGAACCAGTCGCTCGGAGGGTGTGCTTGCCAGCTTCAATGTCCACCGTGGTTTGGTCAAACTGGGCGTTGGTCATTTGACAGGCCACAAAGCGTTCGAAAATGAGTTTGTAGAGACGGTACTCATCGTTGGAGAGGTATTTTTTGAGACTGTCCGGGGTACGCTCAATGCTCGTGGGCCGGATGGCTTCGTGGGCGTCCTGCGCTCCCTTTTTGGATTTGTAGACGTTCGGCTCTTTGGGCAGATATTCGTTCCCGTAGTTTTTGCCAATATAATCACGTACCTCTGCTAAGGCCTCGTTGCTGATGCGTGTGGAGTCTGTCCGCATATAGGTGATGAGACCCACCGGGCCTTCATCGCCCATGTCTTTACCTTCATAAAGGCCTTGAGCGGTTCTCATGGTTCTTTTGGCCGTGAACCTTAAGGCCCTTGCGGCGTCCTGTTGGAGTCGTGAAGTGATAAACGGCGCGGTGGGTTTTCGCTGGCGCTTTTTCTTTTTGAGGCTGGCAATTTTGGCATCGGCTTTTTTGATGTCATCGAGAATGGCTTGGGTTGATTTCTCATCTGCCAAATCCGCTTTTCCGCCATCAATTTTTGCCAGTTTTACTGGAAATGGAGGTGGTTTGCTGCCTTTGGCCACGGCGCCAATGGTCCAGTATTCAACTGGATTAAAAGCGAGGACTTCGGCCTCTCTATCCACCACCAAACGAACGGCCACGGATTGGACGCGCCCTGCACTTAAACCGCGTTTCACCTTTTTCCATAAGATGGGTGAAATTTTGTACCCCACGATGCGATCAAGAATCCTTCGCGCTTGTTGCGCATCGTATTTGTGAGTGTCCAACTCCAGAGGGCTTTCGAATGCCTTGTTCACTGCTTTTTTGGTGATTTCGTGAAAGAGGACCCGTTGAATGCTCGGACCACCCTTTTTCTTTTTAGCGCAGGCTTCCTCAACCAAAACGGCCACATGGAAGGCGATGGCTTCCCCTTCTCTATCGGGGTCGGGCGCGAGATAAACGTGGTCAGCTTTTTTAGCGGCGTCTTTGATTTCTTTGATGACCGTATTTTTGCCGCTGATGGGCTTATATTCGGGGGTGAAATCACCGCTGTCCAAATCGACGCCCATGGCGTTGGGAGGCAAGTCCAACAAATGGCCCACCGAGGCTTTGACATCAAAATCTGGCCCCAGATATTTACGGATGGTTTTGGCTTTCGCCGGAGACTCAACAATTACCAAAGATTTAGACATTCAGATCAGTACCTTTATATAAACACAATCAATGACACCTTTATCCCTTGGGATAATAAAGCGCCCCCTGGCGAGCAACCCAGCCTTCCAATTCCATCTCAGTTAGAGTGCCCTGTAATGCGGGCAGCCCCATGCCTGACTCGTACAAAAGCTCCTCAAAGGAGAGGCCCGTTGCATGGCCAGTGATCAAAGAAAACAAGTGCTGTTGATTTTGATCGGTGATGGGCGTTAATTGGCTTGCTCGTGGAGGCTTTATCTTTAGTTGCCCCACGGAATCAAGGGCCAAATGTAATTTGGATGATTTCTGTTGAGTGAATTCAAGGATTTGCAAAGGCGATAAGGCCGGCTGGGCCAAGCCTTCACACACAGCTCTGGAACCTGCACCAGCCAACGGGTTTTCCGGTGGGCCGAGTACTGCATAACCTGGTATCCGATTTTTTTTCGCATACTTAAGGGTATGAATGGCCCCTGATTGCGTGTGCCCCTCCATCACCACAACCACATCAGACATGCCCGCCACCAAACGATTTCTGGCCACAAATGTCCCTTTTCGGCTGGGGCGCCATGGGCTGTATTCTGTGAGCACACAAATGCGATTTAGATCCGACCATGGCGCCCATTTGGGACTGGGCATGCTTAAGTCTGAACGAAGTTGTTGCCCTAAAAAAGATAGGGTGGACCCACCGGTCTTTATTGCGGTGGCATGGGCCACCGAATCAATTCCAGTCGCGCCCCCACTAACAATATGAATGTTGGATTCGGCCCAGACCTCTACCCATTTTCGCGTTCTTGCGGCCCCCGTTGGCGTGGGTGACCGCGTGCCCACGACCGCTATCCGATGACCGCCGGTGTTCATCAGTTGCCGGTTACCCCACCCATAAAGGACAAAAGGCGGTGTTTTGATCCGTGACAGTGGATGGCTTTCTTCTGGTAAGAAAAGCCAAACCGCGTGTGCATGCAGTCTTTTTTCAATGGAAACAACCTGTTCAAGCAGGGCGCTAAGGCCGAGCTCCCATAGTCGTCCTTTGGGTTTCCATCCACTTATGAGGGGTAAATTGGGGCCATAAAGAGACTTTAGAAGGGTCTCAGCCCCACCGGGTTCTTGGAGCAGGTGTTTCAGCCGCCCAGGGAAACGTAACAAATCTAAGGCCAGAAGCGCCTGTTTTTCGGTTATTTTCATTTTTCATCATTTTGCCGTTGAGAAAAAATAACCAAAACCCACTCACCATCAAGATTTAGATTCGTCATTAAGTTTAGAAACATAAAAAACCATTTACTAGCCTATTTGATCTTGGCTTTCCCGGTGAAAGCGATAATTAGACTGTCTACTGAGGAGAGATTCAAATGACTGTAATGAAAGGGGCTTTGCCCAGCGTTATCGAGGCCATTGGCAGCACGCCCATCGTTCAACTTCAAAACGTATCCAAAGGTGTGCATGCGGACATCTACGCCAAGTGTGAACACATGAATCCAGGTGGCTCAGTGAAAGATCGAATTGGCCCAAATATAATCCAGACCGCGGAACGAGAGGGTTTGTTGAAGCCAGGTGGCACCATCATTGAGGCCACCAGTGGAAACACTGGTTTGGGATTGGCCATGGTTGCCGCGCTTCGAGGCTACAAATGTATTTTCGTCATGGCCGATAAACAAAGTGAAGAAAAACGCAACGCATTGCGTGCCGCTGGCGCTGAAGTTGTTATCTGCCCCACTAACGTCGAACCAGAGGACCCACGTTCCTATTATTCGGTGGCCAACCGTTTGGCAGAAGAAACGCCCAATAGTTTTTATGCCAGCCAATATTACAATCCTGCTAATCCGGAGGCCCATTATGTGGGGACCGGCCCTGAAATCTGGGAACAGTGTGGTGAAGAAATGGACGCGTTGGTGTTGAGCATCGGCACGGGTGGTACTGTTTCAGGTATTTCGAAATACCTCAAAGAACGTCGACCTGAAATCCAAATCATCGGCGTTGACCCAATCGGTAGTATTTACCATGACCTGTTTTATACGGGCGAAATGCCGCCGGCGCACTCTTACTTTGTAGAGGGCATCGGTGAGGATTTTCTGCCTGGGACCATCGACATGAAATCCATGGACGATGTTGTTCAAGTAACGGATCAAGAGTGCTTCACCATGGCCCGCCGGCTAAATCGTGAAGAAGGTCTTTTTGTGGGAGGTTCCAGTGGCGCTGCGGTGGCTGGCGCCCTTAAATATGCGGAAAAATTCGCACACAAATTTGAAGGCCGCAGGCCCAATATTGTCACCATCATGTGTGACAATCACAACCGCTACTTGAGCAAAATTTTCAACGATGCCTGGATGACGGAAAACGGATTTGACCTTTAAAGGCCATTTTTAATTCCTCGTTTCTTTTCATCTTCAGCCCGTTGGTGTCATATCTGAAGGCATGGTTTTACTCACAGTCACTGGCCTGACCTTTTGTATCGGACTGCTCTTTTCTTTTTGGGGCTATGGCGCACTGTCTTGCAGGCTGCTCTCGGCAAAAGAGCCAAGACATCCCCCGTTTGTTATCATTGGTTTTACGCTGTTTATTCTCATGGGCGGTGCTTTGGTTGCCTTCGCCATGGTGAGCGCTTTCCATCTTTGGGCGCTTTATGGGGTGGGATGCTTACTGGCCCTTGGCTTGGGCTTTCGAGGAGAGAACTCTCCTGTACAGACCTTTTTCACCGCCACCAAAAAGCAAATACACGAACGCCCCTTTGGGGTGGTTGCATTGCTTGGTGCTGCCTTCTTTTGGGCCTATGAGAGCAGCTTGTTATTGCAAACAAGCTTTAATCCACACGACGATTTCTACGCCTATTTGGTCTTTCCCCAAAAACTTTTGTCTTTGGGTTCTTTTGGTTTTGACCCCTACAACTACCGACTTCTCACCAGCGCACAGGGCGCCCATTCTTTTTTCCTGGCCATGGGGCTCGCCTTCGCAGGCTTTGATTTTTTGTATTTCTTGGAGGCGACGGTAGGTATGGGTTTGTTGGTGTCGGTGATTGTGTGGCAAACACGGGTTGTTCGGGCACCGACCTGGGTCTTCGTTTTAGGCTTTTTCTTGGCCCTTTTATTAATGAGTTACAGGACCAACCTTTCCAGCGTTGAAACCTCCACACCTGTTTTATTTGCCTTGATGGTTTTGGGCTTTTATCGTGAACAAGCCATCTCCTCGAGGGCTTTAAGGCTTGTTGCATTTGGTGCCTTAGGTGGTGTGGCCATCGCATTAAAAACCACCAATTTGCCCCTGGTTTTTATCATTTTGGCTTTAAGTTGCCTTCATCAACGTCACGCGCAGAATTGGCTGGTGGATCATTTGGTGATTCTCTCCATCGTCGCCTGCGGCGTTCTTTTATGGGGCGTGGCCCATTATGGCGCATCGGGCAGTTTGTTGTACCCCTTTCTCGGAAAGGGCCATGCCTGTTTTGGAGCTGAAAGTCATCTCACCTCCTACGAAATGGGTTTTGACGCGGCCCTGATCACCGTGATGCAAAGCCTCATGCGTAGCCCATTGCTCCAAACATTGGTCATTTTGTGTTGGGTGACGACGCGGGTCACAAGATCCGAAAAACAGAAGCGTTTCTGCATCGCTTTGGGTGCCTTGAGCATCGCCGCGGGTTTCGTCATTTTAGGGCAAATGGGTTTTCCCATGGATGGAAAAGGCGGCCACATTCGGTATGCTGCGCCTCTTTGGAAAAGTGGCATTTTATTTGTTTTTATCCTGTACTGCCAAACGGACTGGAAATCCAAATGGCAGGCATCACCTGGCCTCTATAAAGGGTTAGGATTGGGGCTGTTGGGCGTTTTGGTATTCCAGCTGTTTACGGTGCGAACAGAACTGTTCAAGGTGGTCAATACCTACCAGACCTACCGGCAAACCATGGGCAATTATTTCTCGCCCACTGCCGGCCAAGCACAAATGCAAAAGATGCAAAACGCGATTCCCGCGGGCGAAAAGGTTTTCGTGCGATTGTCCAAACCCCATTTGTTAGATTTTCAACGGAATGTGATTTTTGTCTCCGATTTCCCAAACATGTCTGGCCCAGACAATTGCTTCGAGGCTGAGGCTGGTCCTGAAATCATCCAAAAATACTTTTTATCACAGGGCATCCGATACATCGCGTACTCATTTATTAACGAGGCTGGCTTCCAAAAAGAATTTTTCCAAAAACACCAATCGGTCAAAAACCGTGGATGGCAGGAAAGTACCCGTCGCGTGTATGCTTTTCAAAATGAACTCGAAAAGATGATGACGCAATACGAGCACACCTATAAAGACCAAGCCTTTGTGGTCTTAGACTTAGCGCGCCCTTTGCCTCAGGCGCCCTCGCCAACCATCAGCCCGAAAGATACACATCAAAACGCACCACAGTCCCCTTGACCTGGAAATTGGGTTCCCTGTCCCCAAGGACAGGTGCATGCTTGGGCCTTTTGACCACCACTCTTTGACGCGCGTGCTTTAAGCCCAGAGCCAACAACTCACTGGCATCTTCGTCATTACCCACCAAATGTCGGAAGACCTGCATCTCCTTTTTGACCGCTACAGATGCCCTTTTTCTTTGGGGATACATGGGGTCCAAATAAACCACGTCAAAGGGATTGGGGGCAGATGCAAGGTGTTCTATGGCATCGGTGGCACGAAATTCGAGGCCTTCGAAGGGTTTCTGTAAAACAGGATGGCCTTGCACTTGCGATAAGGCTTTTTTCCAAAGTGCCACAAGCACAGGGCTTCTTTCTATGGCCGTTACTTGGCAACCCCAGGCCAAAAACATTTGTGTGTCGCCCCCTAAACCTGCGGTGGCATCGAGCACACGGGGCGTGCCTTTTGAAATGCCAATGGCCTTACCCAGGGGTTGCTTGCGTTCATGCTGGGCATTTTGAAAACGATAAAGGCGGTCTTTCTGCAGAAAATCCAGGGTCACCGGGCCGGGTGCCTTGGAACCCATTGGGCGCAGGAGCAGCCGCTGGGGCTCAACCACCAGCCATAACGCCCAGTCTTGCCCTGGTTCTTCGATGGCGTCCGCCCCTAGAACCCTGCTCAAGCCGAGCTCCTGCGCGATTTCATGGGCTTGTGGCGCCATTTCCGGCTGGGCGTAGGCCACTCCCGCCAAACCAAAAATTTCTCCGGATAAAAAAGAGGGTTTCAAATTAGGGGTCCTTCTGCTTTCATGCGCATCAATCCTCTTTTAGCCATTATTGCACGGAGAATAAAATGACTGCCCCATCCAACAGCAAGTTAGCGACCTTGGCCATCCATGCAGGACAGGTTCCAGACCCGACCACTGGTGCCATTATGACGCCCATTTTTCAAACGTCTACTTATGTTCAAGAAGGCCCCGGAATTCACACGGGCTATGAGTATTCTCGAACCTCGAACCCCACCCGCAAAGCATTGGAAGACAACATCGCCGCGATGGAGGGCGCCACACATGGATTTGCATTTGCGTCTGGCTGTGCAGCGACGGCAAATGTCATTCTGTGCTTGGATGCCGGCGACCATGTGGTGGTGTCAGATGACCTTTATGGCGGCACCTCTCGCCTTTTCCGAAAAGTATTTGCCCGTCAAGGCATTGAGTTCTCTTTTGTTGACCTGACCAAACCCGCCGCGCTCACCGCTGCCATTCAACCCAACACACGCTTGGTTTGGGTGGAAACGCCCACCAATCCCATGATGAAGTTGGTGGACATAGAAGCCACCTGTAAGATTGCCAATGCGCGGGGGATCCCCGTGGCGGTGGACAACACTTTTGCGACACCCATGCTTCAGCAGCCCATAGAATTAGGGGCCACCATGGTGGTCCATTCTACCACGAAGTATATGGGCGGCCACAGCGATGTGGTTGGAGGGGCCGTGGTCACCAATAATGCGGACTGGGCAGAGCGTTTGGCTTTCGTGCAAAATTCTGCGGGTGGGGTTGCAGGACCTTTTGATTCCTTTCTGGTGTTGAGGGGAATGAAGACTTTGGCCGTACGAATGGATCGACATACCCAGAATGCACAAAAAATCGCGGTGTTTTTAGAAAACCACCCGGAGGTAGAAAAAGTTTACTACCCTGGCCTGGAAAGCCATCCTCAATATGAGTTGGCCCAGAGGCAAATGAAAGGCGCCGGAGGTATGATTTCGTTTGTGCTGAAGGGGGGACTTGAGAAGGCTGACAAATGTCTGCGGGCCACCCAAATTTTTGCATTGGCAGAGAGTTTGGGTGGGGTTGAAAGTTTGATTGAGCATCCGGCCATCATGACCCACGCGTCCGTTCCGCCAGAAACACGGGCCAAGCTTGGAATCGATGATGGCCTGTTGCGTTTGTCCGTAGGCATTGAAGATGTGGACGACCTCTTGGCCGATCTGACCCAGGCGCTGCAAGCCTAGCGAAGGGTTGGCCAAGCGCCCCTGACGGGTGCCTGACCCACCCTCACCCACCGCCTATGCAGCCAAAGCCACTTTTGAGGATTCTCCATCGCTTAGATTTGGCGTCATCAGTTCAGAGATTTTGTCCGCAACCGCTTGATTTTCCTTAAGATAGGTTCGAGCTGATTCTCTACCTTGCCCTAATTTTTGACCAAATGCTGCGTACCAGGCGCCATTTTTTTCAATTTTGTCGTTGGCCAAGCCCCAATCCAGCAGCTCCCCTGCCTTGGAGATGCCTTCGCCATAAAGTAAATCGAATTCCGCCTGCTGAAAGGGAGATGCCAATTTGTTTTTAACCACCTTAACCCGGGTGCGTGACCCAAACGCTTGGTCCCCCTGTTTGAGGGTTTGAATTCGGCGAACATCCAGCCGCATTGAAGCATAAAACTTAAGCGCATTCCCCCCAGTGGTGACCTCTGGGCTGCCAAAACTCACGCCAATTTTCATTCGAACTTGGTTGATAAAAACAATACAAACACCTGTTTTCGAGACCAAACCGGTGAGCTTTCGAAGTGCCTGACTCATTAACCTGGCTTGCAACGCCATGTGGGCATCGCCCATTTCACCTTCAATTTCTGCCTTGGGCACAAGGGCTGCCACCGAATCGATCACAATGATGTCCACAGCGCCAGACCGCGCCAACTGTTCCGTGATTTCTAAAGCTTGCTCACCATGGTCGGGTTGGGCCACAATTAAATCTTCGACCTGAACCCCAACGTGTTTTGCATAACGAATATCCAGTGCATGTTCTGCATCGATAAAGGCCGCAGTTCCGCCCTGGGCCTGACACTCCGCAATGGAATGCAAGGTCAGCGTGGTTTTTCCCGATGCTTCTGGCCCATAAATCTCAACGATCCGGCCCTTGGGAAGCCCCCCAACCCCTAAAGCCCGGTCGAGTCCAATGGAGCCGGTGGAGATGGGTTCAATCTCAGAGACAGAATTACGGTCACCCAAACGCATGACCGACCCCTTTCCGAATTGTTTTTCCAAGTTGGTAATGGCCTGGGATAGGCTCTTCAATTTTGAGTCTTTCATCTTTGTTTTTTTGTCTGACATATATACTCCTGCACGCGCGCACCCCATCAAGCAGGTTGTGGGCCATCCACTCCTGTATTGCTAATTCATTGAAAATAAGGCCATTAAGGGTTCTGCCCGCTGAACCAATGCGTGTCACAATTTCAAATCGAAACTGAAATCGTCCAAAGGAACGCCATGAATCTCAAAATCCTATCTGAAGATGAAGTCAATGCTCATTTTGCTGGGAGCACGCCACAGACCGATCTGAAAGCGCTTACACACCTTTTACACAGCCAATTCGGGGCATATTTGGGTCCGAATGCGTATTTTCAGGTGACATTAAAGCTGGCGGCCGATGCTGCATACCTGAAAGTTGAAGTGATGCAGACGGAAGACCGAGGCAATATCTTTGAGTTTTTTATGAAAACAGCACCCGAGACCAAGTCTGCGGACGATATCCCAGAAGCGCTGCTTGATTTTTGCGGACATGCTTTGGGGCAACACTTCGAATCAGGCATGGACGCCCATTTGCCCCTAGATTACACACCTTTCCTTTGCGATGGGCAGGATGTGTACGCCAGAGAAGTCTTTAGAGATTTCGCATTAGAAAAAGCAGCTGACGCCTGGCTGCAAAAAGGCCCGCCGTCCCAGGAAGATTAGAAAAGGCCGTCTTTGATCTTTTGGTATCTTGGGTCATCTCGCAAATTAGCCAAATCTGGGTCTTGGTCCAAGGTATCAAGATCGATGTAGCCATTCAGCACAGCCATATTCAAATACCTAAAGGATTGCGCCTTATCCCCCTTTAAGGCGAAAAGGCATGCCAAATTGTAGTAGGAATCCGATACATTAGGATCGATTCGGATGGCCATTTTGTAGTTTTCCATGGCCTCAGCATATCGTTCTCTCAAATAGAAGGTCACGCCCACCCCATTGTACGCGTTCGCATGCACCAGACTATCCAAGCCTTTGTTTTTCTTTGCTTTTTCTGTGATCGCACGAAACCGTTCTCTGGCTTTTTCCGCTTCGCCCATGCGTAAAAATTCATTGGCCTCAATCATGAGCCGCTCGTGATCAATGGCAGAAGGCTTGGTAACGTCCTTTGGCACTGTTTTGGTGATGGAAACAGATTTGGTTTTCCTCTTTGGCTTTAACTTTTTCGGAACGGTCTTCGGCTTCGCCGCTCTTTTTACGGCGGTTTTAACTTTGGCGCCCAGAACGAAGACCACACCTTCCTTCTGATGTATGGCTTGGCAACCGGCCGGAGGGGGGTTGTAATGAGCCACCCCCGTCATCCGAGACCCATCGGGTGAAACGAGGAGCAGGAGTGGTATTTCATCGATATGTTTCTTACATCTTGAGGATCCCTCGTAACAGATTTTGATCATTGCAGTGACTGAGTCGTCCAATCTTGATCCCGAAAAAACAAGACTTCCCTTTTTTCGATTGCATTTATCCGCACTCGTTAAAAATCCTTTGACAGTGCTGTCGGTGGATTCAGCCAACGCCATTTCCCCAAAGGGTGTTTGAAAAGTCCCGGACAGGTTGCTTTTTTGAGCCCATGAAGGACCGCCCACAAGCGTCGTCGCCAGAAAGCAAAAAGCGTAAAGTGTGTGTGCCTGATAACTCATTGAAAGTGATCCCTTAAGGTGTGTTTAAGTAGAACGATCTAAACACTACTTTATTCAAAAAAACCTTAATTAAAAATGGTCACTGGACATTCCTTAACTTTGTGCATTAATGAAAAAACCTAAATTGCTTTTCTTGATTGACGGGATCAGCAAAGCACATTAATGTGACGACGTTATTTCGATTTGATCGCGATCATAAGAGAACACGACACGGGAGGAAGCGTGAAAAAGACTGTTGAAGTTTCTTTATTGGGACAAAGTTTTTCAGTTCGATCCAATAAAGAAGAGCGCCACGTGCACGCCGTTGCAAGCATGGTCAACCGCCGTATCCAAGATCTTAAGAACGCCTACCCCCGCAAAATGTCCGAACAACGTGCCGCACTTCTGGTGGCCCTCAATCTCGCTGACGACCTTCTTGAACTCGAATCTGAAATGAGTGATTTCCGCGGTGATCTCCGCCAAAAAACGCAGGACATCCTTGGCAAAGTGCAAAGCGCCATGGGTGGATCCGGATCCAAGGCAGAGGAAAAAGTGCTTGAGGAAGACCATGAGGTAGTCCTGGCAACCGCCCAAAAATAAAAAAGTTTTACATTCTAAGGCTTTTTGACGCGCCCTGTCGTCGTAGACTGGGCAGATCCACGGATCCATAAATTTTTGGGATTTAAAGCGGAATGGCTTTGCAACCCAGTGCGGCAGCGTTAGATTCGTAAAGTAAACGTTTTCCTCAAGGGACGAGGCAAAGGCTCAGGGCTTGAACCGTACTTATCGCCTAGGGAGCCGCTCCGTTCGGGTCTGTGCAAGCCCATCAATGTAATGGGAAGCCTTCCCCCGTTCGTTTGTGCACCCACCTGTCCCAGTACAGGTTCTAGGCACCTGAGGTTTTGTTAAACCCCTTGAGGAATCCCTTTATCTAGCGAATGAAAAAAGCTTTTAGAAACAATGCCCTGAGGGCACTTCGCTCGCTCACAGTGGGATCCCACGAAAACTCTGACCGCGCCGTAGCGCTCCATCTCGACCGATGGTGCCAGGCACTTCCGTCCAGTAAGGGTCTGAATTGTGCGCTCTTTTTGGGCATGGGCCATGAAATACGGACCACGTTCATCGACGAAGTTCTCAAAAACCACGATATTACGAGGTTTTACCCAAGAACCGAAGGCCGGCAGATGACTTTTCATGCGGTTCCTGAAGGTTTCGAAGCTGCAGATATGCCTAAGGGACCCTACGGCATTCCCGAACCCCCTCCGAATTGGCTCGAGGGGACGAGTGAGAGTCTTGATTTGGTGCTGGTGCCCGCCATTGCAGTCACGGCGCAAGGGCATCGTATGGGGCAAGGAGGCGGCTTTTATGACCGGTTTATGGCCCATTGCAGGAAGCAAGCAAAGGCACCACTTTTCGTCGCGCTGGTCATGGATGAGCAAATCCTGGAGGAAATTCCTACCGACCCATGGGACCAGCCTATCGATGGGATTCTCAGCCCTCTAGGTTCGAAATGGATATCAAACCCAAGAAGTTTCTATCGCAAAGAGTTGTTTAATTTGCTACCAAGGGGCCTTTAGTTTTTATGGCCAAAGGCGGGGAATAACATGTCCGATTTTTTACCAGTCGAAGAACAGTTGAAGCTCATCATGCGTGGGGCGGTGGATGTTCAGGTAGAAGCTGAGCTTCGAAAAAAATTAGAAAAAAGCCGGGCCACCAACACCCCTCTGGTGATCAAATTGGGGGCGGACCCCACCGCACCTGACTTGCATTTGGGTCACTCCATGGTCTTGACCAAAATGAGGCATTTTCAAGAGCTGGGTCATCAGGTGGTCTTTTTGATTGGAGATTTCACCGCGAGCATTGGCGACCCAACGGGCAAGAGTAACACTCGCCCACCTCTTTCTGCAGAAGAGATTGAAGACAACGCAGTGACTTACAAACGGCAGGTCTTTAAAATCCTCGACCCCAAAAAAACCGAGGTCGTTTATAATAGCGAATTTTTTAAAGATATGCATTTTGCCGACGTGATCCGACTGGCGGCCAAATATTCGGTGGCTCGCATGATCGAACGGGATGACTTTAAAAACAGGCTCGCAGCAGGCAAAAGTATCAGCATGCACGAGCTTCTTTATCCCTTGGCCCAAGGATACGATTCAGTGGCCCTTAAAGCGGATGTGGAAGTTGGTGGCACAGACCAGCTATTCAATTTGCTGGTTGGCCGTGACCTGATGCGCGCCCACGGTCAAGAACCCCAATGTATTTTGACTGTCCCGATCCTGGAGGGCCTAGATGCCCGTGAGGAAAATGGAAAAATCGTTGGTGCAAAAATGTCGAAATCGTTGAACAACTATGTTGGGCTCGAAGATGCCCCTGCAGACCAATTTGGCAAAATGATGAGTATTTGTGACCCTCTGATGTGGCGGTATTATTATTTGCTGTCCTCGAAATCCGAAGAAGAGATCAACGCTCTCAAAAGCAAACACCCTAAAGAGGCCAAACTGGAGTTGGCCACAGAGATCGTCCAGCGCTACCACGGGACCACTGCGGCTCAGGAGGCAAGAGCTCACTTTGAAGGCATGTTTGGAGCTGAAAATAAGGATAAAATACCAGAGGATGCGCCTGTTTTCAGGGTGAGCAGTGAGGGTGAAGAAGGCGTGGCTATTTTAAAAATTTTGGTCGAAGCCGCCCTGGTCGCCTCAAATGGCGAAGGAAAACGGCTAATTAAGCAAGGCGGGCTGATTTTAAATGGGGCCCGGGTTTCTGATCTTCAGTTTTTGGTACCCCCTGGTGAGCACGCGTTGAGGGCGGGTAAAAAACGATGGGCAAAAGTCGTAATTGCCGCATAAAATGCCTAAATTCCGGTGTTTTGTTTTGGTACAAAGATTTGACTCGGACGCATTGCCCAGCATATTCTTTCCTCAGAAACCCCGCATCTTCTCACTAAGGTGCTCACGGATGAAAAATGGCAGAAGAAGACAATCCATTTGGTTGGGAAGGACAAAGCACCCAGCTCATTAGCGGCATCAAACCGGGCGATGTGTCTTCAGAGATCATGCCTCACAAGTTAGTGCAAGCCAGAGGTCCGGGGACGCCAAACACCATTCCTTTAGATGATAGCGAGATCGTTTTAGGACGTTCTCCTGAGGTAGACGTGCAGGTGCCATCCCCTCACCTCTCCAGACAACATTGCGCCATATGGTGTGTGGGACCAGAGTACCACATTAAAGACATGGAAAGTCGCAACGGGGTTTTCTTGAATGGCGTGAAAATCTCTTCTGCTGTCTTGCGTGATGGCGACGCCATTCAGCTCGGTGACGTGGTGTATATTTACCATAAGGGGCGATAATGGGATTTTACGTCAAGTTTTGGGGAACCAGGGGATCCATCCCTACACCGGGGTATTCCACGCAGAAATATGGGGGCAATACCTCCTGTGTTGAGGTGCGTGTAGATGACCAGATTTATATTTGTGACGGTGGTACGGGGCTCAGGGAGCTCGGCGAAGATATCCTT
>MDTD01152985.1_pt1 | contig 19626 bp, 16 predicted proteins | sample 811221 | NCBI WGS metagenome assembly MDTD01 (sample SAMN05326646, study PRJNA326480) | marine metagenome | isolation source: seawater | place: Pacific Ocean: South West | collected 2011 | reverse complement strand
ATCAAGGGTGGAATAAATTCGTCTAAGGCTCCTATTGCGTTGGCCAGACGGTCAGGGCCAATGGTTTTCGGTTTGGGGTATTTGATTCTTAGTCCGCAATTTTTGTGTGTCAGTAAGTGGGTTTTAATTCCTTTTAGGTTAGAAAGTTTCTTTAATTTGATGGTAGCAGAGGGAACTACGCTTGCGCAGAGTGTTGCGTCAATTTGTTTTTTAGATAATAGCTGATTTATAGTTTTGGTTAGCTCGCCTTTAAACCACTCTTTTGTTTCAAATAATTTTGTTTTGGTCAGCTTGTTATTTGATGTGAGAGCTGCACGGGTATGAGTATTACCAATATCCAATAAGAGTCTCATATTTCCAGGTTAATATCACCGCCTATGATGCGTTCAATTCTTCCATGTTCTGTCCGAACTAACAATGCACCTGTTTCATCAAGTGCTTCAGCGCATCCGGTTATTTTACGAGATCCAATTTCAATCGAAATTCTTTTGCCTAATGTCCTGCAATAACTGCTCCAGGTCTCTCCGATTTCTCCAAACTCCCCGGCCACCACCTTTTTATAACAGTTGTCTAACTCGTGCAAAATATCGGTGGCTAATTGAGATCGATCGACGATTTTTCCTGAAACTATTTTTAAAGATGTCGCAATTGATCTAATGGATTCCGGAATATCGTCTGGCGATTGGTTAACGTTAACCCCGATTCCGACAATAACGTATTTAACATGGTCTGGCTCAGAACTCATCTCGGTGAGAATGCCAGATATTTTTTTTCCGTTAACAAGGATATCATTGGGCCATTTAATTTCAGGCTTCACTCCATTTATTTTTTTTAGTGAAGTTACCAATGCAACTGCAGCAGCTATTGTGATTTGAGTGCATTCATCTGCTACTAAAGGAGGCCTTAGGAGAACAGACAGCCAGAGGCCTTTTTTTTTGGGCGAGGACCATTTACGCCCCATTCTGCCTCGGCCTCCAGTTTGTGTTTCTGCAAAAATTACTGATCCTTCTGCTTCTGCATCGCGGGCTTTGCAGTCCATTTCATCGTTTGTGGAAGTTGTGGAATCGAGAACTATAATATTTCTTCCTATGGTGGATCCTGTTGAGAGCCTCGACTGTAAATCTTCAGCTAATAGTGAGTCTGGGCTTTTTATCAGTTTGTACCCTCTGTGCGGGCTGGCAATGATTTCAAAGCCTGACTGGCGCAAAGTCTCCATATGGGCCCAGATGGCAGCCCTGGACATACCGACTTTTTCGCAAAGCTCCGAACCTCCTACTCCGGCTTCAGAGTCTCTTAACATTTTCAGAATTTTTGCGGCTGGCTTCATTGGGATATTTCCATTGAAAGGTTCACCGAGCTTGCTGAATGGGTGATTGCCCCGATTGAAATAAACTGAACTCCGGTTTGGGCAAATTCGCGTATATTATCAATCGTTATGCCTCCGCTTGCCTCTGTTTGCGCTCTTTTCCCAATTTCCTTTAGCGCCTCCTTTATTTCTTCCGGGGTCATGTTGTCTAATAGGATTATATCGGCTCCTGCATCTGCGGCTTGTTTTGCCTGTATGATGGTATCAGCTTCGATTTCTATTTTAAGATTAGGGTTTATTTGTCGAGCTTGATCGACCGCTTGCTGTATGCGGTGCGGACCTTCCATTGACGCCAGGTGGTTATCTTTGATAAAAAACATTTCGTCTAATGTTCGCCGATGGTTTCTTGCGCCGCCACACTGTACCGCATATTTTTCAAGGAGACGCCAGCCGGGTACAGTTTTTCGGGTATCAAGTAAGATGGTATTATAATCATTAACCGCTTGAACGTAACGTGAGCATAAAGTGGCAATTCCTGACATCCGTTGAAGGTAATTCAGGGCAGTTCTTTCCGCAGTTAGCAAGGATTGCGTCGAGGCATTTATCTGCATTAACACTGAGCCTGTAGGTACTGTTTCTCCATCTTCACAAAGTTCTTTTATTAAACAATCTTGATCCAGATGCCTGAAAACCTCAGCAGCAACGTTCGATCCACAAAAAACAATATCTTCATGCGTAATAATTTGAGCGACAGATTGCCGCTCGGGTAGAATGAGCGAATTAGTGGTTATATCACCACTGCCAACATCTTCTTCAATTGCGGAAGTGACATGATCTGTAATATATTCTTTGGGTAGCTGGGCCACGGGCGATTTTTGTGGGTACTTTGCTTTCATAGCAACGACTTTCCATTCTCTAAATAGAAAATGCGTGCCATAATTGGTCTTTTGAGGCATATTAGTTTTATGGCAAACGTCATATTGAAGCCTGAATGGCAGATTCCTGAAAACAAGATTACGCCGGTAAATGATTATTTTAGCCGGCGAGAATTTGTTAAGACGATGGGATTGGGTATGGGGCTCGCTGGGGTTGGCAGCATTGAGGCTGCTGCACAGGCTAAACTGTTTCCTGCGAAAAGAAACCCTAAGTATAACCCTAAAATTGCTTTGACCAACAAGCAATGGGCAACGGGTTATAATAATTTCTATGAGTTTACCACGAGTAAGGAGTATGTGAGATTTTTGGTGGGGAAGTTTAAGATCAACCCGTGGCAGGTGGAGATAAGTGGGTTGTGTAATAAGCCATTCAAATTTGATGCCCGTGAGATAATGCAAAAAATAGGACTTGAAGAGCGGGTTTACCGGTTTAGATGTGTTGAAGCGTGGTCAATGATTGTTCCGTGGACAGGATATCAGTTAAGCAAATTACTGAAGATGGCGGACCCGAAGAATGACGCAAAGTTTGTAAAATTTTATACCGCAATGAAGCCCAAGGAGATGCCTGGTCTTGCTCGACTGCCAAGTTATCCATGGCCGTACACCGAGGGGTTGAGGATCGATGAGGCAATGCATGAATTAGCTTTCATGGCTACTGGGGTTTATGGCGAGCCTATGCCTAAACAGAATGGCGCGCCTCTACGTCTTGTAGTCCCTTGGAAGTATGGTTTTAAGAGCATAAAGAGCATCGTTAAAATTGAATTTACAAATAAACAGCCAAAAACCCTATGGAACTCTCTTGCGCCGAAAGAATATCCATTTGAATCGAATGTAAATCCGTCAGTACCACACCCTAGGTGGTCACAGGCAAGCGAGAGGATGATTGGGCCCAATCCAATAAGAGTAAAGACAGTTAAGTATAACGGATACTCTCAGGTTGCTAGTTTGTATAAATAATTAATGCCTCTACCTATTATTTCAGTCTCGCAGATGCGCGATTGGGAAAATCGTACCTGGGAGGCGGGGGTGACTCAACATTCGGTAATGCAGTTGGCGGGGCAACACCTTGCTGATTATATCTCTTATCTCACAAAACCAGGTCAATCGGTTTTATTTTTAATAGGTAAAGGAAATAATGGGGGGGATGCCAGAATTGCTGCTGATCGAATTTCAGATCGAAAAATATCTCTTTTACCAGTCGAGAACGCTGAAGATTGCCTTGAGGGTTTGGTTGGGTTTCTGGCCGAAAAGCCAGCACTGATTGTTGACGGTCTTTTCGGAATAGGTCTTAACAGAAATCTTGATGACAAATGGGTGGAGTTTATCGCGGAAATTAATCAATCGAGTGCAAGAGTCTTGGCTGTAGATTGCCCTTCGGGCATCAATTGCGATACGGGATTAATCATGGGGGCGGCGGTGCAGGCCAACTTTACCTTAACTTTTGGTGCGCCAAAAATCGGTTTGATTCATGATGCGGCGGCAGATTATGTGGGATCTATAATGGTTGCGCCGAGTATAGGGCTTTCAAATGAGCTTCCCGAATCACAATCCTATTGGCTTACCAATGCTGATATGCAAAGTGTATCATTTTCACGGGCCGCTGCGTCTCACAAGGGATCGCACGGGCATGCCAGCCTTGTTGCCGGATCAACAGGATATCACGGAGCTGCCTTGCTTTCCGCGGAATCTGCCCTTGTTGCCAGGCCTGGTTTAGTCAGTGTTTTTACTCATTCATATCTACCAGTTGCATGCCAAATTCAAAGTGCAATGGTGCATCCTTTAGATAAGGATTGTGTTGGTGCACTTAGCAAGAGCACGGCTATTTTAATCGGGCCCGGTCTGGCTGGTAATGATGTTGAAGAAACCACTAGGCAGTTAACACGAAACTTGTGGCGTAAGTCAGTAAACCCAATAGTTGTGGATGCGTCAGCCTTGGACTGGCTTCGTGGTGCCCAGCCTGAAGGGACTGCCCCAAGGGTGATTACCCCTCACCCCGGAGAAGCTGCTCGTATGCTGGATAGCAATGTGAGCTACATCCAGAACAACCGAAATGAAGCTGCCAAAAATCTTGCCCGAACTTATGGGGCGACCGTGGTCTTGAAAGGTCGACACACCGTTATTGCCCAAAAAGAAGGTCCTTTATTAATCAATTCCACTGGAAACTGTGGGCTCGCGCAAGGAGGGAGTGGCGATGTGCTTTCTGGATATATAACTGGAATGTTGGCACAGCCATCTTTCATGGAAAATATTATTGAGGCAATTGCCTACTCTGTATGGAAACACGGTAAAGCGGCGGATAAGCTTGCTTTGAGTGGCCGGTCCTGGGGGATGAAGCAGTTAATTGATGAAATTGGGTGTGGGGATTTTGATTGAAAATTAGCGATATTTACTAGATAAATTGTTTTGTTGAGGGGGGGGATTTTATTTTTTGTTTTTTATCTCTGTAACGCTTTTACGGTGCACTCAGCTGTGCTTTTTGAGCTTACTGACAAGCGTGCGCCCATTCTCGCCTCAGGTATCGCTTCAATCAATCAGGATGGTGTAGTTTTCAGTCCGGGGCCAGGGCGTGCAGGTTTTGTCCGGTATCGGTGGGATGACTTTACCGTGAAAGGTTTGGAGACTCTGTTGTCCCAAATGCCGCTAGAGAGGTCTTTTCTTCAAAAAGATTCTGCGACCAAGTTGCAGCTAATAGATTTTATTAGGGCGGAAATTACCTTCAAATTATCAAAATCACCTCCACCTGTTAAGGTTCCGGTTAAACCCGTTGTTGAGGTTCCGGTTAAGCCCGTTGTTGAGGTTCCGGTTAAGCCCGTTGTTGAGGTTCCGGTGAAGTCCCGTAATAAAGGTGGGCAAATAAATGTGGCATTGAATCGAAATCAAAGTTCACAAGATCCAATTAGGGCAAAGCATGAGTCGGCTCAAAAGTCGTCAAAGGATAATGAGAATTTAGAGATTCAATTTAGTCTAGTGCCAGGTCCGGTTGTTCCCGCGCCGCCACAAAGTAGGCTGGGGCCTGATAATTGGCTGGGTTTCAGCGGGTTGCTTCTGTTGTTACTATTTCTCGGCCTTAGTGCTTATGCAGGATATGAAATAGCTCTCTTCCGTCATCAGCCGGCGAAAATTGTATGTGTTCTCTCTGCAATTTTTCCGGTAATAATTCCGCTTGTCGTGTTTTTCTTGCCTGATCCGGCTGAAGCTAAAGCTGAGGCAATAGCTCAGGAAAATGATCGCTATATTATCCATCAAAAACCTTCCCCCGGTAATGACCCAGCACTAACTGAGTTTCCTGAGTATGAGACCCAGATATCTGAAAGTGTCGCCGATGCAGTAAGCACAAGTAATCCCGTTGCTGTTGAGAGTTATAGCTCGGGTAAAACTCATTTCAGTGACCGTTTTTTTTCGGATCATCTTAGTCGTTTTTATCAGTCAGCTTCCGATCAAGGTGAAACGCTTTACATAAAAACTGCTGAGGCCTTAATACCTGTACATCATATATCTGTCCTAGAGCCAGAAAGCTTGAATGTTGTGTATGCTTTGGAAGGGGAGTGGTTGGAGCAAACACTTGAATATAGTAAAATTGAAGAAGTGTGTGTTCAGGCTTAAACTAAATCATGAGTAAAATTAAATCAGTACTACTATTCGGAGCACCGGGCGCAGGCAAGGGAACTCAAGGAAGGATTCTTGAGCGTATTCCAAATTGGTATTACTTTGCTAGTGGTGATGCCTTTAGGAACCTGAGGCCGGAGGATGACCTAGGGAAAACATTTTTGGAATACTCCAGTAAAGGGGAATTAGTGCCAGATGAATTTACTATTACCCTTTGGCAGAAAAAAATGGAAAGCGCCACGGTTAAGGGAAGTTTTCAGCCTGAGCATGATGTGCTTCTATTGGATGGGATTCCTCGAAACGCCCATCAGGTTGAAATGATGGAGGAGCACATAGAAATTATGGCATTATTGCATCTTGCCTGCCGAGATCAGCAGAAAATGATTGATCGCATCCAAAGAAGGGCTCTCATAGAAAGCAGGCTTGATGATGCAAATTTGGAGGTAATTAAGCACAGATTTGAAACCTACGAGGATGAAACACGATCTGTTGTAGATCGAGTGCCTGACAAGCTAGTTCACCGAATTAATGCTGACCAATCCCCTATTTGTGTGCTGAAGGATATTCTTGAGGTTTTGGCAACTCTATCGGTGTATTCACCATGAGACTTAGGGTTGCCTATATGGGCACGCCGCAGATTGCGTGCCCCTCACTTGAGGCGCTAAACAAAATTGATGACTATGATGTAGTTGGGGTGTTCACGCAGCCTGATCGGCCTACAGGGAGGGGTAAGAAGATTCAATCTTCCGCGATCAAGCATCTCGCGCAAAGCCTAGGGCTGAATGTTTTTCAGCCCATAAGCCTCAAAAGTGCCGCAATTGAGCAAACAATTAGTTCCCTAGATTTGGATTTAATCGTTGTAATGGCTTACGGCCGAATTCTTCCCCAGAAAGTTTTAGACCTACCTAGGTTTGGTGCATTAAATATCCATGCTTCAATCCTTCCAAGGCACCGTGGGGCAGCGCCAATCCAATGGGCGATTATTGATGGCGATAATGAGACTGGGGTTAGCCTGATGAAAATGGATGCAGGAATGGATACTGGAGACGTGATCTCAACAATGGCTATACCCATTAAGGAGGCTGATTCGGCCGTAGAATTGACAAAAAGAATTTCTCATTTAGGTGCCTCAATATTAGAACGGGATTTATCAAAATACATCTCAGGTGAATTAATCCCGCAAAGGCAAAATGAGTCACTTGCAACTTATGCAAGTAAAATTGGCAAAGAGAATGGATTGATAGATTGGGCGATGAGTGCGTTGAGTATCCATCGTAGATTGAGGGCGTTCAATCCCTGGCCAAGCATATATACTCATTTGCCAAATGATAGTAATCACATAATTAAAATTGCTTGTGCTGAAATAGTTGATTTAAAAGGGCAGCCAGGGAGCGTAATTCATATTGACAAAAATGGCATAGTAATTGGGTGTGGTGAAAAATCACTTCTTGTAACTCAGGTCCAAAGGCAGGGGGCAAGGCAATTACCAGTATCAGATTTTTTGAATGGTTATCCCTTAGTTGTTGGCGATATTTTTGCCTAATTCGTATTTTCCATTATAATTGACAATATTTTTTTTGTTATTAAGTTAAACAAATAATTCAAACAAACGTTTGATTTTATGGTGCAACAAACCACAAAAAAAAGGATAATGGATGTAGCTGAACAGTTGTTTGCTGCCCGCGGTGTGTCTGGTACGTCTATTAGGAACATTACAAGTCGAGCTAAGGTGAATTTGGCAGCTGTTCATTATCATTTTGGGAGTAAGGAGTCTGTTCTAGAGGCGGTTGTGTCCCGAAGGTTAGTTCCCTTGACCGCTGAAAGATCGGCGCTTTTGGATGAGTATGAAAGGCAGTCAGATGGCGGAGCGGTAGAATTGTCTAAAATTATTGAAGCGCTGGTTGGTCCTGCATTGAGGCTGAGTCGAAGTTCTGAGAAAGGCGGAGAGCATTTTATGAGGCTGCTTGGCAGGTTAGTCATGGAGCCTGATGCTAAGATTCAGAGAATATTGACTGACCACTTTCGGCTGTCTTTGGAAAAATTTAAGCCCCCGCTGGAAAAAGCTTTGCCGCATTTAAAGCCTGCGGATTTTTTCTGGCGTGTTCATTTTTTAGTGGGAGCGATGGTTCATACGATGGCTGATTCGGAACGAATTCAAATTGTTTCAGGTGGTATATGCAATCCCGACGATACGGAGGGCACCGTCAAGCGTTTGGTTTCATTTATCTCGGCTGGAATGGAGGCTGATGCATGAAAGCCACATTGTATTTACTAAGTTTGTGTTTGGTTCTTTTTTTAGTGGGTTGCCAAACTGAAGGGAAGGCAATTTCAGGGAGCGAGTTTGATATGCCTGCTCAATGGCGTTCTCCTGTTAATAGTACTAATTCGGTTTTGGCTCGCTGGTGGCTGCAATTTAATAATCCGAACCTTAACGCACTAGTTGAGGAAGGGCTTTCAAATAACCTGGATATTCAGATAGCTCATAAAAGAATGGAGCTGGCGAGGGTGCAGGCTCGCATGGTTGATTTTTCATCGCGACCTAGGCTCAACGCAGCAATTATTGGGGAAAAGCGTCGAAGTAATTATATTGGCCTGCCCTTTGGCGATGGGGGCGTAATAAAATCGAGAACTGAAAATTATGGTTCTAACCTCAGTGTTAATTGGGAAGTCGACTTGTGGGGTCGCATTCGTAACGCCAAAAATGCCTCCAAAATGGATGTCTATGCTACGGATTTAGATAGTAAAGCTGCTGCACATTCACTGATCGGCCAAGTGGTAAAGGTTTGGTTCTCTTTAGGGGAGGCGAGTGAATTAGTTGAGCTTTTGAAGGAGCAGATTGACATAGCGAAACTTGCCCTAGAACAAGTTGAGATAAGATATAAACTAGGTAACGCATCTACGGCTGAACTTAAACGATCTGAAGCCAATGTTGCGCATTATGAGTCCCGTTTGAGTGATGTATCCAGTTCGATAGTGCGTAATTCACGAACCCTTGAGCTTTTGTTGGGGCGTAACACAGGGGATAAGGTGCTTCATTGGGGTAAGCTACCTGCTTCTCTTGCTGATATTCCAGTAGGGTTGCCTTCGGGGGTTTTAGAGCGCAGACCTGATATAGCTGCCTCAATTATTCGCATTAGGGCTGCTGAGTTACGTATTGCTGAAGCTCAATCAAGCTTGTTGCCGCAGCTCTCACTGACTGGCAATGCAGGCACTTCTAGTAATCAGTTAAAGGACCTACTCGACGGAAACTTTTTAGTTTGGGCTTTAGGCGGCAACCTCGCCCAAAGTATTTTATTGCCTGATGAGCGAAAGGCGCGTGTCCTAGAGAGGGAGGTATATGCTGAAAAATTCCTGCTCGAACATCGGGCCATTACCCTTCAGGCGCTAAGTGAAGTTGAGCAAGCACTAGAGGTCGGAGTTTATTTTAATCGTCAGTTAAGCAAGTCGCTAGAGGCTGCCATCAAGTATGGTGAACTTATCGAGATATATAAGGCAAGGCATGCCAAAGGGGTTGGAAGCTTGAGAGATCTTTTGGAGGCGCAAAGGCTTTATGTTGATTCTAAAATGAATTGGGTTCGCTTGAAAAAGTATCAAATAGATAATCGGGTTAATCTTCATCTGGCTTTGGGGGGAGGTTTTGAATTTAAGGGAGGTGTAAATGAGGCGAATACTACAGATTAGTTTGCCAGTAATATTTTTATGCGGTGGGATCTTCGGGGCTCATTGGTTGTTGACGCATCGTAATAAAATTTTACCCGAGCCAACGCAGCAATTCAGGCCGGTGGTTGAGGTGGTTTCGGTTAGTTCGGTAGCCTATACACCGCAGATTCTCTCACAGGGAGTAGCAGCATCTAGAAGAACAATAAAATTTCATCCTGAAATAAGCGGAAAGATTTCTTCTTTATCTCCCGACTTGGTCCCGGGGGCGGTTATTAACGAAGGTGAAAAACTATATGAAATAGATGATCAGGATTATCGCCTTGCTTTGATTAAGGCAGAGTCAGAAATCGCCGCTGCTAACACGGCTATAACTAACGCTTTTGCGAAAATTGCATCCTCAGAGTCCAATGTGGCTCAAGCCGAAGCGATGTTGATCAGAGAGCAAGCGGAGTCTCTGGCGGCAAGGAGGGAGTGGGAGCTCTTGGGTAATGTGGGAGAACCGCCTGACTTACTAATTAGGAAGCCACAAATCAAGGAAGCTGAAGCTTCTTTGGTTTCTGCAAAAGCAATGGTCGAGTCGGCGATTATTGCCTCAAGTAGTGTGAAAGCATCGTTAACCGCGGCAAAAGCGGTAAGAGATCAGGCTTTGTTGAACATTTCTAGGTGTCATGCAACCGCTCCCTTTGGCTGTAGGGTTGAAGCAGTATATGTTGACAAAGGGTCCTATGTTGCGCCTTCAACCCAAACATTGGTTCTTCAGCGTATTGATTATTGCGAAATCGAAGTGCCGCTATCTATTGAAGAGTTCGGTTTTTTAGGGATTACAAATTCTTCTGTGTCAGAGGCAAAGTTAAGGGCATTGGGTGAAGTAGTATTAACATCTGGAGAAAATCATTGGGGTGGGTATTTATCAAGGATCAATGGAAGTGTAGACCCATTGACTCAGACAATTAGCGTCGTGGTAAGAGTGGATGAGCCTTACAAAGTGAATCAAGTTCCACTCCGGTTTGGCTTGCGCCTTAAAGCTATAATTCAAGGTGTTCCCATTGAGAACATAGTTAAGCTGCCGGAAATAGCATTACGCCGAGAAGGGCATGTTTATATTTATACTGAAGGAAGACTCCGTTTGAATAAAGTGGAGCTAATAAGGCGTGAGCAGGGCTTTGTATATGTTCGCGGGTTGAAAAGTGACGTACAAGTTTGTGTCACCCAGCTTGATTCTTTCATAGAAAACATGCCGGTGATATTAGCTGAAAGATAGTCATGAATCAGATAGTTGATTGGTTTGCCAGAAACGCTGTTGCGGCAAATCTTGTGGCTGCATTTATCATTGTTTCCGGTCTGGCGGCTATTCCCAACATAAAGCAGGAAGTTTTTCCAGAATTTGATTCCGATCATGTTACGATCGAGGTGCCGTTTCCTGGTTCGACCCCTAACGAAGTTGAGGAAATGATTTGCGCTCGAGTTGAGCAGGCGGTGCAAGGGCTTTCGGGGATTAAGCGGATTCGCTCTACTGCTGCTGAGAACGTAGGGTTAATATTCATCGAGCTACTGCCGCAAACAGATTCGGAGGCTTTCTTAGATAAAGCTAAAGCGAGGGTAGATGCCATTGAAACATTCCCTGAAGAAGCTAAAAAACCCGTCATTTCAAATTTCATCATTCGCAAACAAGTTATTAATATAGCTGTTTACGGGGAAGTTGGAGAGCTTCCGCTAAAGCGGGCGGCTGAGAGGGTGCGTGACGAGTTGTTGGCTTTACCTGAGATTTCTCAAGTTGAACTGGTTAATGTTCGCCCATATGAGGTTTCTATAGAACTACGCGAAGAAGACTTACGTTTATATGGTCTTACTTTTGATGAAGTGGCTCATGCTGTTCGGCGTAGTTCATTAAATCTGCCGGGTGGGTCTATAAAAACACAAGGGGGGGAGATACTTCTCCGTTCAAATACCCAAGCCTACAGCGAAAATGATTTTAAAAGAATTCCTCTGAGGTCCAAGTTAGATGGTTCGAGCCTTGCTCTTGGGGATGTTGCCAAAATCACCAACGGGTTTGCAGACATCGATTCGAGCTCTGAATTTGATGGTAAGCCAACTGCATTAGTCAGGGTTTTTAGAGTGGGTAAGCAAAGTGCAATCGAAATATCCACTGCGGCCAAGAATTACGTAAAGAATGCGCAGCCCAGCATGCCGGTCGGAGTGTCTATTGAGACTTGGCAGGATGACTCTAGTTATTTAAAGGGGCGTCTTGATCTTTTATACCGGAACGGCAAAGCAGGTCTGGCACTTGTCTTCTTCATTTTAGCGCTTTTTTTGCGGTTTCGATTGGCCATATGGGTTACCTTTGGGATTCCGGTTTCTTTTCTTGGGACGCTTTGGTTGATGCCTTATATGGACGTATCAATCAGTCTTATAAGTCTTTTTGGTTTTATTGTTGTTTTGGGTATTGTTGTAGATGATGCCATTGTAATGGGTGAAAACATTTACACCCATCAGCAGAAGAACGGGCCCGGAATTAAAAATACGATCATAGGGGCCAAAGAGGTGGCGCGTCCGGTGGTTTTTGGTGTTCTTACGACAATCGCAGCCTTCTATCCTCTCATAGCGATAGAGGGGAACATTGGGAAAGTTCTGCGTTATATACCTTTGATAGTGATCCCCACACTGTTTTTTTCTTTGATTGAGTGTATTGTGATTCTTCCGGCGCACTTAAGAAATTTACCCAAAAATGAAACATCAGAAAAACTGTGGGGATGGTCTCGTTTTCAGCAATGGTTTTCCAATGGGGCAGAACAATTTGCCTTGAAGATATACCAGCCCATATTGGGATTTTGTCTAAGGTTTCGTTATGCAGTGGTGTGCTTGGGTATATCTACTCTATTAATCGTTTTGGCTGGATATGCGGGGGGTCATTTTCGGTTTACTTTTTTTCCCTCTGTGGAGGGTGATAATGTAGCCGCATGGGTTACTTATCCCAGGGGGGTTCCCGTTGAGAAAACCCGAAACGCCGTTGATAAAATTTTGGCCGCCTCTGAGCAGTTGCAGCGGGAAATAGCCAATAATAAAGGGGATACGAACATAATTCTGCATTCACTTGCTAGTGTAGGGGAGCAGCCTTTTAGGAGGGAGGCAGAGCAAGCCGGAGGAAATTACGGATCTAGTCATAGAGGGGCCCATAAAGGGGAGGTGCACCTTGAAGTGTCGCCTTCTGAGATGCGAACCATAAGTAGTGAGCAAATAGCTAGGCGCTGGAGGGAGATTGCCGGTGAATTCCCTGGCGCTATTGAAGTAGGCTTCAGCGCAAGTATATTTTCTGCGGGTAAACCGATCAATATAAGACTAAGCGGTCCCGATATGACCAAGCTGCAAGCGGCTGCAGTGGAGCTCAAATCACAACTCAAACTAATCAATGGAGTTGAGGATATAAGTGACTCTTTCCGGATTGGAAAAGAGGAGATAAATCTAAGATTAAATCAACAGGGGCAAGCATTGGGGCTTAGTCAGAATGATTTGGCGAGACAGGTCAGACAGGCGTTTTTCGGGGAAGAAGCTCAGCGTATACAACGTAACAGGGATGACGTTAAGGTAATGATTAGGTACCCACAGGAAAATCGCCGGTCCCTGCAGAACCTTTACGATTTACGCATTCGAACCCCTCAAGGTAATGAAGTTCCGATAAAACAGATTGCAACAATTGAAAAGGGCGTGGGTTACGCTGCGATCACTAGGGTTGACGGGCGCCGTTCAGTGAATATCACAGCAGATGTTGACACTCAAAAGGTTCAATCAAATGCTATTATTTATCGTTTGAGAAATGAGGAACTGCCAAATTTATTGAGTAAATTTCCCGGGATTCAATACGGTTTTGAAGGGGATCGCCAGGAACAGGAAGTAGCTTTATCAAGTATGCTTCGTTCTTATTTGGTTGCTATGGTGATTATCTATGGACTGTTAGCGATTCCTTTTGGCTCATACATTCAGCCACTTATCGTAATGTGCGCTATTCCCTTTGGCTTAATTGGTGCAGTTGCTGGCCATTTGATAATGGGCATGGATCTTACTATTTTATCTATGTTTGGCGTTGTTGCTCTTACAGGTGTTGTAGTCAATGACAGTTTGGTAATGGTTGATTATGTTAACCGTAAGAGAGGGGTTCATAAAAACTTGATTGATGCTGTTAGGATTAGCGGGGTTGCACGTTTTCGAGCGATTTTACTCACATCATTGACAACTTTTGCCGGGTTGGCACCGTTGATATTTTTTGAAAAAAGTGTGCAGGCTCAGTTCCTTGTTCCTATGGCTGTCTCTTTGGCGTTCGGGGTTATTTTTGCTACTGTTGTGACCTTAGTTATAGTTCCTTCAGGATATGTAATTTTAGAGGATTTTAGGTCATTATGGGGCTGGCTTTATGGAAAACAAGCTGCCCCAGCAAACCTCGAAGAAGGTGATAAGCAAATTGCAAAAATTCGTAATATTTAAGGCAATTATTCTTTATAGCCTGCCTCTACAAAGTTAGGTTCGCGCTCTTTGCTATGGCAAAAAAGACATCATTACTTGTCATTTTTTTGACAGTCTTTATCGACCTTGTTGGCTTTGGTATAGTTTTACCTATACTCCCGTTATACATTAAAGAATTGGGTGCTTCCGGTTTAATAGCAGGAGCAATTGTCGCATCTTACTCATTAATGCAGGCCATTTTCTCCCCTTTTTGGGGAGGGTTAAGTGATCGAATAGGAAGGCGCCCCGTGCTATTGTTAAGCACTGCAGGTGCCTGTATTTCATATTCTGTTTTTGCCTTGGGGTGTATTAATCAATCAATATTATTACTACTTTTATCTCGGGTCGCAGCCGGAATATGCGGGGCAAATCTATCGGTTGCTAGTGCTTATATCGCTGACATAACACCTCCAGAAGATCGGTCGCAGCGGATGGGGCTAATAGGAATGGCTTTTGGGCTGGGATTTATCTTAGGCCCTGTCTTAGGGGCTTTGGGCATGACCTATTTTGGAGTTTCTGGCCCGGGTTGGTTAGCTGCCGGGGTCTGTGGGTTTAATCTCATTTTGGCGTTTTTTATTCTGGGAGAAAGTCGAAAACCCGATTCTGATCCGGTCGAGCCACCTCCTAGATTGGGGCAAATTAGGCGGGTTTTGCGGCACCCTCAGTTGCGTGGTTTAATAGGGGTATTTTTCATGGCAACATTTTGCTTTACGTGTTTTGAGTCCACTTTTGCTGTGCTATTCGCTGGAACCAAGGATTCGCCAGGTAATTATACGTTTTCAAGTCCGATTAATTTAAAGGAAGGAGAACGAATGCGAAGTGAGATTTACGATGGCCTTGAAATAAGAAAAGGTGAACCAATCGCTATTACAAGTCAGGGGGATAGCATAAAGGCCTCTTCCACAGGGCGGGTTGAGCAACTGATAAATGGTGAGTGGATAATCGATGATACCAAAACTAAAGCATATTGGTTAATGGCTTTTTGTGGTATTATCGGGGCAATAGTACAAGGTGGGTTTATTGGGCCTTTGGTGAAAGTGGCAGGAGAAAAAATATTGATTATCAGCGGCCTTTTTTTTGTAGGGTTGAGTTTATCTTTTATTCCATATTGTAATGATAAGACCGGACTGCCCTTACTTATTATTGTCTTGAGTATTTTTGCCATAGGTTCGGGTGTTTACCGTGCTCCAACTTTTGGGCTTATATCTCTTAACGCCCCAGATTCTCAACAAGGTGAAGTTATGGGCGTAACACAGAGTATTGGAAGTTTGGCTCGCATAATTGGCCCGTTGTTTGCCTTAGGGTTTATGGATATTAAGCCTGAGTTGCCATATTTAATTTGTTCTGGGATTGCAATTATAACGGCTCTTTTTGGGTTTAAGTTCATCGGCTCGACCAATAATTCAGCTTCTCCATAAAATATTGATGTTAAAAAATATAATTTTCGATTGGTCGGGAACTCTTGTAGATGATTTGGAGGCAGTTCGGGTATCGACCAATTATGCTCTTTCCAAAGAAGGGTTTCCTGAAATGACAATGAGTCAGTTTCGTTCTGAATTCAGCCTGCCTTTTGACGCGTTTTATCGCCGGGTTGCTCCGAGTGTTACGTTGGAGAATATAGAGAGATGGTACAGGGAAAAGTTTATTGAAGAGCAGAAAAATATAAGGCCTTTGCCGTATGCGGAATTGTTCTGTAATTTTTGTGGGGAAAAAGGCATAAAAACTTTTTTGCTTAGCACCGTGAATGCTGACCACTATCAAGAACAGTCCAAAAAAATACGATTTAACTTCGATAAAGAGTATGTCGGAGTAATGGACAAACGAACTAAGATCGCTGACATTCTGAATGATAATAAACTATGTCCAGAGGAGACGATTTTTATTGGGGATATGCAGCATGACATAGAAACTGCAAAGGTAGGAAAAATTGGATCATGTGCGGTACTTACAGGATATAATAAGCGAAGCCAGCTTGAGAAGGTGAGACCCGATATGATCGTCGATAACCTTGGGCAGTTAAAACAAGTCCTTGAAGAGGCTGACTTTAAATGGCCTCCAAAATAAATCTATGAGCGTTAATGACATTATTACTATTTCTGACATGGAGGTCTACTGCCGTATTGGAGTTCCTGATGAAGAACGATTGCAAGACCAACGATTATTAATCACTTTGAAGTTGGAATATAACTTCAAAGGAGCATCTGCAAAAGATGACATAGGCCAAACGATTGATTATCACGCGGTATATTTACTGGTGAAGAGGATTTGTTCTGCCCGAGAACGAAAGTTGATCGAAACCTTAGCTGAAGACATAGCTTCAAGTATTTTGCATGATTTTGATGCGCGGTGCGTTCGGGTAAAAATTAAGAAATTTATTCTTCCTGAAACAAACTATACGGCTGTAGAGATAGAACGCTCTCATGGCGCATAAACTGTTAAAAAGATCACTGATTTTCGTCTAATTATAATATAAAACACTAAATCTAGTTTTAAAATAGGGTGTTTTAACTTGCCGCGAGTGTCATATAGCTGTTAATAACTCGCTCCCATGGCCTCAATTGGACGTTTTCAAAAGGGTGAGGATATATTCTATGCAAAGGTGGTCGACGGAAAGCTTTACAAGCTGAAAGGGGACGTATTTGGGTCCCCATCTTTTGTGAAAAAGCCCGTTAGCCCGACAAAGGGTATACGGACTCTAGTTCCGGTAACTCCCAGCAAGGTCATTGCTGTTGGGTTAAATTATGCAGATCACGCTCGCGAATCGAATCTTACGCCTCCCGAGCAGCCATTATTCTGGCTAAAATCTCCCGCTTCTCTCATCCCTGATGGAGGGAAGATTGAGTTGCCTTTCCCCAGTCATCGAAATGATTTCGAAGCTGAGCTGGCTATTGTGATAGGCAGGAAAATACGGAATGTTTCACCTCAAGCAGCCGGTCGCTATATTTATGGTTATACAGCTGCTCAAGACATTAGCGATCGAGATATTCAGCAAAGCGAAAGCCAATGGGCTCGTGCCAAGAGCTTTGATACATTTACTCCGCTTGGTCCGTACATTGAGACTAAAATTGATCCCCAAGACCTCACCATTCAGCTGTTTCAAAATGGGCAGTTGCGGCAGAATTCCCACACGAGCCAGATGATCTTCTCTTGCGCGCAGCTTGTTAGTTTCGTTTCTACGAACATGACGCTCCTCCCCGGGGACATTATTCTTACTGGAACACCCAGTGGTGTAGCCCCAATCGAAAGCGGAGATCGTCTAGAGGTGCGCATAGGCCAAATGCAGGCTTTGTGCAATGCGGTGAAGTAATCTTTACCTTCGGTAATTTCATCGTTAAAGCTATCGAAGTTCATGCGCTGGAGTAACACGTTTATACCTACCCTTAAAGAGGCACCGGCCGAAGCTGAGATTGTGTCACACCAACTACTGCTTAGGGCCGGGTTGGCACGTAAATTAGCAGGAGGGCTTTACACGTTTTTACCAGCCGGAATTAAGGTTCTACAAAAGATTGAAGCAATAGTACGTGAGGAAATGAATAAAGCAGGGGGGCTCGAGGTTTTGATGCCTGCCGTGCAGCCGCCTGAAATTTGGAAAGCAAGTGGACGCTATGAACATGCAGCGGACGTACTTTTTAAGGTTTCAGATAGTAAAGGCAGAGAGTGGCTTTTAGGTCCTACTCATGAAGAAGTTATTACATCAATAGCTTCAACTGAAATCAGTTCTTACCGGCAATTGCCTGTTAATTTCTACCAAATTCAAACGAAATTTAGGGATGAAATACGGCCACGTTTTGGGCTTATGCGTGCTCGGGAGTTCATCATGAAAGATGCCTATAGTTTTGATGTTTCGGATGGGGATGCTTTAGTTAGTTATCAAAAAATGTATGATGCCTACGTTCGTATTTTTGACCGTTGTGGGCTTCATGCGTTCCCTGTAGAGGCTGACACGGGTGTTATGGGTGGGTCGCACTCTCATGAATTCATGGTTCCAGCTGAAAATGGTGAGAGCGAGGTTGTTTATACAGAAGACGGATCTTATAGTGCGAATCTGGAAAAAGCAGTTTCCTCTGGCCCATGTTCTTCAACTCCTAATAAATGCACCGGTTCCCCAGAAGAACTTGAAACCCCTGGGGTTAAAACCATTGAGGATTTGACTAAGCCTCCTTTCAACGTGCCGGCAATGTTGCAAATAAAGACGCTTGTTTTTATTACCGAAAAAGAGCCGGTAATCGTCTTGTTGCGTGGTGACGATGAAGCCAATGAGGCAAAGTTAGCTGTAGCCTTTGGGACTCCCATTTATAGGCCTGCAGAACCTGATGAAATTAAAGATGTACTAGGGGCTAGTCCGGGCAGTTTAGGGCCGCTCGGCATAAAGGACGTAAAAGTTTTTGCTGACAACCAGCTTGAAGAAGCTGCTGGGATGGTAACCGGCGCTAATAAGGATGGTTTTCACAAAAGAAATATTAACGTTAAAAGAGATTTGCAAGGCCTTGTTTTCTCAGATCTCCGGACAGTCAGAGAAGGAGAGCTGACCAGCGACGGACAGCCCGTAAAAATTAAAAGGTCCATTGAGGTAGGTCACGTATTCAAACTGGGAACCAAGTATTGTAAAGCGCTTGATGCAAGCTTTCTCGATGAAAATGGAAAAAAGCAATTTCCAGTCATGGGTTGCTATGGGCTGGGTGTTACACGGACTCTGCAAGCAATTATAGAATCTAGTCATGATGAAAATGGGATTGTGTGGCCTGTGGCCATAGCTCCTTGGCAAATTTGTATTACGGCACTCGATATTGAGCCGGATGGGCCGGTAATGAAATCAGCCGGTGAAATTTATGACCATCTCTTGGGTTCAGGATTCGATGTCATACTTGATGATCGGGATCTTCGTCCTGGTATTAAATTCAAGGATTCTGAGTTGATTGGTTTTCCTTTACGGGTGGGGATAGGTTCTAAATCCCTTAAAGATGGCAATGTTGAGATTTTTGTGCGCGCCAGTGGCGAGAAAACAACTGTTCCTGTAGATCAGGCAGCTTCTAGAATAAAGGCCATTTTGGCCTAATGTTTAAACTACTAAAAACTGATACTCATTCTCGGGCGCGGCTCGGCGCTCTTATGACGGCACACGGCATGGTGGAAACGCCGGTGTTTATGCCAGTGGGCACGAGGGCTACCGTCAAGACACTCGATAATGCAGACCTTCAAAACATTGGAGCGAGAACTATTCTTGGTAATACCTACCACTTAAATCTTCGACCGGGAATGGACGTAGTTCGGGCGGCAGGAGGTTTGCATTCGTTCATGAACTGGAATGGCCCAATATTAACTGATAGTGGAGGGTTCCAGATATTTAGTTTGTCCAAGATTGCTAAAATCCGGGAAGATGGCGTGGAATTTAAATCACACATTGATGGAAAAAAGCTCTTCCTTGGGCCTGAGGAGTCCATGGAGATACAGCGGCATCTAGCTAGTGACATCGCTATGGTCTTTGACGATTGCCCTCCGTACGGTGCCTCAAAGAAAGATGTCAGTTCTGCAATTGACAGGACGCATCGTTGGGCAATTAAGTGTTTTAATCAGCCTCGGGCAGATGGACAGTTAGTCTTCGGCATAATTCAAGGTGGTTGTTAT
>MDTD01020040.1_pt1 | contig 19630 bp, 25 predicted proteins | sample 811221 | NCBI WGS metagenome assembly MDTD01 (sample SAMN05326646, study PRJNA326480) | marine metagenome | isolation source: seawater | place: Pacific Ocean: South West | collected 2011 | reverse complement strand
TCCAAGATGTTCAACTACAATTTTTTTAACTCTATTTTCAATGTCACTCATTTGTATCCTCTCTATTAAAGATTCTGCTCTAACATATTTGATAAATTATGCCAAGAAGATAATTTAATTTTTAAAACATGCCCATTCCACCATTAACATGAAGTGTTGTCCCTGTAACAAAACTTGCTTCATCACTCGACAAATATATACAGGCTGAAGCTATATCGTTAGGTGTTCCAAATCTAGAAACAGGGATATTTTTTAAAATCTTGTTCTGTTGATCTTCAGTTAACTTATCCGTCATCGGTGTTTGAATAAATCCGGGGGCGATACAATTTGAGGTAATTCCTCTACTCGCAACTTCAGCTGCTAATGACTTAGAAAAAGCTGTTAGACCAGCTTTTGAGGCAGAGTAATTAGATTGACCAGGATTACCTGAATGACCTATTATTGAGGTTATAAATATTATTCTACCAGACTTCCTTTTAATCATTCCTTTTATAATTTTTTGAGTTAATGAAATAGTAGAATGTAAATTAATATTTAATACTGATTTCAATTCATCTTCTTTCATTCTTAAAAATAAATTATCTTTAGTAATACCTGCATTATTAATCAAAACGTCAATTTCATAATTTTTTTCATGTAATTCCTCTGACAAGTTTTGGATGCTTTCAATATTTTCTAAATTCAGTACGATATAATCATTTTCATTTGGCAATTTACTTGACAATTTTTTTAACTTTTCTTGATTAGTACCAGTTAATATCAATTTAGCTCCTAATGAAGACATTAAATACGCAATTTCTGTTCCTATACCTCCTGTAGATCCTGTCAGTAAAACTAATTTATTTTTAATTGAGAACATATCACCCCCTTATTTATAATTCTATACCTTCTAAATCATCAATCGTTTCAATATTGTGAATATTGAAATTATTGGAAAACCTCTTAAACAAACTACTCAAAACTTTTCCAGACCCACATTCTATAACTGTTTTAATCTGTTGGTTTTCAGTGAACTCCATAGTTTCTTTCCATCTGACTTTATTTGTAACTTGATTTATAATATTGTCTTTAAGTTTTAAAGGGTCAATCTCGGAAGAAGCTGTGTAGTTGCATATAATAGGAATATCTGGTTTTTTAAAAGTAATGTCTTTTAATTCACTTTGTAATTTAATTTGCGCTGGCATCATTAAACTGCAGTGAAATGGTGCACTTACATTTAACAGTACTGCTCTTTTAATTGAATATTTGGAAGAATTATTTACTAGTTCTTGAACTGCTTTTGTATGACCGCTAACAACAATTTGATCAACAGAATTATGATTTGCAACTTCACAAATCCCAATGTTCTCAACCATTTTGAGTAGATTATCTAATTCACTAAAATCGGGACTTATCAACGCCGCCATAGAACCTTCACCTGCAGGCACGGCTTCTTGCATAGCTTGTCCTCTAATTTTTAGTAAGTTTGTTGTGTCTTTTAAAGATATTACATTTGCAGCGCATAGTGCAGTAAACTCTCCTAAAGAATGACCGCAAACAAATTTAAATTTTTGGTTAATATGAGCTTTATTTTTTTCTAGAAAAACTTTCAATATAGCAATACTCACAGCCATTAAAGCTGGTTGAGTGTTACTTGTTAGAGATAATTCTTTTATATCACCATCAAATATTAATCTACTTAATTTAAAGTTTAGAGTTTCATCAACTTCTTCAAATACCCTTTTTGCAGCTGGGAAATTTTCATAGAAATGTTTCCCCATACCTATTTTTTGAGACCCTTGACCAGGAAAAACTAAAATTTTCATAAGCACCTCTTGTTTCTAAATTAAATTAAAATTAAATTATTGCAAAATTTTTATAAACAATTATATTGCATTAAAACTCCTTGCTACTACAAAATGTTTTGGCTTTACTAATTGGTATATTCATAGGGAGATATTATGCCTTTATACGAAAGTGTAATTATCTGTAGACAAGATATTACAAAAAATCAATTAGATATTATAATATCTGATTTTAGAAAAATTATTGAAAACGAAAATGGAAAAATATTAACAGAGGAATATTGGGGCTTAAAAAACTTATCATATGAGATAAATAAAAATAAAAAAGCACATTATACAATGTTAATAATTGAAACCTTACCTGATAAAATAGAAGAGTATGAAAGAAAATTGCGTCTTCACGAAGACATAATTCGCTTTATGACAATTAAGATTAAAAATTTTGATGGAAAACAATCAATAATGGTTGAAGCAGTTAATGATGCGAATTAAATAATATTTAGGAGATTTATGACACAATTAAGAATAACAAAAGAAGCAGTTAGAAGGCCTTTTCAAAAAAAGAGAAAATCATGCCCATTTGCAGGGTCTGAAAATAAAATAGATTATAAAGACATTAAAACTTTAAATAAGTTTGTGTCTGAAAGAGGGAAAATTATTCCTTCACGAATATCTGCAGTTTCAGCAAAAAAACAAAGAGAACTATCCAAAGCTATTAAGAGAGCTAGATACATCGGTTTAATGCCATATGTTGTTAAATAAAGGTTAATTTATGAATGTAATATTGTTAGAAAAAATCAAAAAATTAGGCAATATTGGTGACGAGGTTTCTGTTAAATCAGGATACGCAAGGAATTTTCTCGTTCCAAATAATAAAGCGTTATATGCTACACCTGATAATAGAAAATATTTTGAAGAACAAAAAGTTGATATTCAAACAAAAAATGAAATACTCATCAAAGATGCACAAAATAAACTTAAAAAACTTTCTGAACTAGAAGTCATTTTAATTAGGGCAGCAAGTGATACTGGTCAACTATTTGGTTCAGTTAGTACTAAAGATATAGTTAATGGTTTAACTGAAAAAAATATTTCTATTTCAAAAAATGAAATAGACCTAAATAAGTCTATTAAAAACCTAACATATGAAAAAGTTACCATAAATTTACATCCTGAAGTTTCCTGTGAAATTACACTTAATGTAGCACGATCATTAGAAGAAGCATCAATACAAAAACAGATAGGGAAAGCTATTACAAGTAATACTGAGATTGAAGAGGATAAAAAAAATGTAGCCCAAGAGACCCTGAAAAATAAAGAGTTGATAAAGGAAGAAAAAAAAGAAGAGATAACAAATGCAGATGATCTAACTAAAAAAGATAACAATTTAAAAACATCCGAAGAGTTAAATAAGAACAATGAAGTTGATACATCTGAATTAAAAAATAAAGCTTAAAATTTACTATTTATTAATAAAATTTAAATTGAAAATTAATTTAAATTTATAAGTGTGTAAATTCTAATACTTGTATGATTTTAAAATGTTTAATCTTTAGATTATTAATATTTATGATAATATCTTAAAATGAGCGTTGAAGAAAATTCTTACAATTTAATTAATCTAAACAATGATAACAAAATTCATTCTGATGATAAAAATTCTATACCATATAATTTAGAAGCTGAACAAAGTTTACTTGGGGCTATTCTTTTTGACAACACTACCCTAGAAAAAATTATGGATTTGATTAAAGATTATCATCTTTACGAACCCCTTCACCAAGAAATATATCAAGCTTGCTTAATTCTTTTTGATAATAATAAACTTGCTGACCCAACTACTTTAAAAGGATATCTAAAAGATAAAAATCCTACCAGAAAAATTGATATATCTGATTATTTAAACAGATTAAGAGGTGGTGTATTGTCAATTTCAAACATACATTCTTATGCTATTGAAATTAAAAATTGTTACCTTAGAAGATGTCTAGTAAGATTATCAGAAGATCTTAGAGAAAATTCCCTTAACATAAAAATAGATACTTCTCCTGAAGATTTAATTGAAAGAGCTGAAGAAAGCTTATTTAATTTAGCTGAAAAGGATAAAGTTGATAACGGTCCTCAAAAATTCCAAGTTACTCTAAAACTAGCAACTGAATTAATTAATGATGCTTATAAAAGAGGTTCTAAATTGCCTGGCGTTGATACTGGTTTTAAAAGATTAAATGGATTTTTAGGTGGTTTAAATAAATCTGATTTAATTATTTTAGCAGGCAGACCCTCTATGGGGAAAACAGCCCTTGCTACAAACATTGCTTTCAAAGCTGCAAAATCAACCGTGGAGAACAAAGAACCTGTATTATTTTTTTCATTAGAAATGTCTTCAGAGCAATTAGCACAAAGAATATTATCAGAACAATCAGGAATAGATTCACATAGTATAAGAAAAGGTGACATTAACGAAAGTGAATTCTCAAATATAGTAAAAACACAAAATCTTATTCAAGAAACACCTTTTTATATTGATGATACGCCAGCTTTATCAGTCAGTCAGATTGCTTCTAGAGCTAGAAGATTGAAAAGAACTGAAGGTTTAAAGTTAATAGTTATTGATTATATCCAACTTATTCAATCTAAAAATCCACGTGGTCCTGAATTCAGGGTACAAGAAGTTTCTGCAATAACAAGAGAACTTAAAAGTATTGCCAAAGAACTTGATGTACCAATTTTGGCACTCTCACAGTTAAGTAGAGCCGTAGAACAACGTGAAGATAAAAGACCAATTTTAGCTGATCTTAGAGAGTCAGGTTCTATTGAACAAGATGCAGATGTTGTGATGTTTGTATATAGAGAAGAATATTATCTAGATAAAGCTCAACCTATTCAAAAAGAAAATGAAAATAGAGAAACCTTTTCAGAAAGATTTAAACGTTGGGAAGAAAGATGTGAACTAGCGCACGGAAAAGCAGAAATAATAATTTCAAAACAAAGACATGGCCCAACTGGTAATATACAAATTCAGTTTGAAGCTCAGTTCACAAGATTTTTAGATTTAATTCAAGACAATGAAAGACCAACTCAAGATTATTAAAAATGCAAAGTATTTTAGAAATATCTCTAAAAAAAATTAAATCTAATTGGCAAATTATAAATAAATATTCTGATTTTAAAGCTTCTGCGGTTGTAAAAGCTAACGCATATGGTTTTGGATTAGAAAAAGTTGCAACAGCTTTACACGATGCAGGATGTCAATTTTTTTATGTTGCTCAAATTGAAGAGGGAATAAAATTAAGAAATAAGTTAAAATCAAAAAAAATTAAAATAGGTGTTTTAGAAGGCATGATTCATGATCCAGAAGTATATAAAAAGTATGATCTAATTCCTGTAATTAATAATCTCAATCAATTACATCATTTGATGAACTTTAACAAAAAACTTAAGAAAATTAATAGTATATTACATATAGATACAGGGATGAATAGATTAGGATTAGATAAAAATGAACTTAATATAGTGCTAAACGATATATCCCATTTCGCTTCAATCAATTTTGAATATGTTATGACACACTTCTCAAATTCCAATGATGCTAAGGATAATTTTAATGATGAACAATACAATAAAATAATAAATATAATTTCATACTTTAACGATCAAAAAATTAGTTTATCAAATACTGGTGGAATTTTGTTAGATAAAAAATTTATACTCGACCAAACAAGACCCGGGATTGGAATTTATGGATATGACGCTAATGGTAGAAATATTATACTTAATAATAAAATTTTAAATTTTCCAGCGAAACTTAAAGTTCCAGTTCTTCAGATAAGATTTGGTAAAAAAGGTGATAAAGTTTCTTATGGGGGAACACAAAGACTTTACCGTGATAGTATATTAGCAACTATTGGCATAGGGTATGCTGATGGTATTTTAAGATTATTAAAAAATAAGATGAACATAATAATTAATGGAAAATCTTGTCAAATAGTTGGATCTATAACAATGGATTCTCTAATTGTTGATATTACAGACGTTAAAAATAAAAATTTAAAAGTTGGTTCATATCTAGATTTGATTGATGAAGATTTTTTAAATCATTTGAATTTGAAAGAATTAGAAGTAGGTATATATGAGTTGTTCACACTAATTTCAAATCGTGTTATTAGACAGTATGTGTAAAGTAAATAGTAAAAAATGTTAAAAATCATTAATTTAATAGGTAAAATATTTCTTACTACTTTTGAAAATTTAGGAAAAATAACTTTATTTTTTTTTATGAGTTTTTTTTGGTTATTTAAAAAGCCATTTTACTCTAAACAATTTCTATCGCAGTTTTTAGATATTGCATTTTATTCATTACCAGTTGTTGGTTTAACAACTTTTTTTTCTGGAATGGTTCTTGCCTTACAAACCTTTTCAGGTTTTGACAATTTTAATGATGAAAGTACAATTTCCAAAATTGTGTTAACATCTATTCTAAGAGAATTAGGACCAGTTCTTGCAGGTTTAATGGTGTGTGGAAGGGTTGGAGCAAAAATGGCCGCAGAGATAGCTACTATGAGAGTTTCTTATCAGATTGATGCCTTAGAAACTTTATCAACAAGACCTATGCAATTTTTGATCTCAACAAGACTCTTGGCGTCAATTATAGCTGTGCCATTTCTTGTATTAATTGGAAACATCATTGGAGTTTTTGGAGGATTTGTTGTTGCAACTTTTAAATTAGATCTAAATCCTATATTATATATGATATCGACTATAGATAACTTTAGTTTAATTGACCTTATACAAGGATTAATAAAAGCACTTGTTTTTGGAATCATTATTTCAATTGTAAGTTGTTATTTTGGTTTTAACGCATCTGGAGGAGCTGAAGGAGTGGGAAGAGCAACTACAATATCTGTTGTTACAGCATCTACACTAATTTTAACTAGTACTTATTTCATTACAGCACTATTTATTTGATTATTATGACAGATAACAGAATAATTAATGTAAAAAACTTATCAGTTTCATTTGGCAACACTTCTATCATTGATAATATTAGTTTATATCTATTAAGAAAGGAGTCTCTTGTGATAATTGGTAAATCTGGCTCAGGAAAATCAGTTTTACTTAGGTGTCTTATGGGGTTATTAAAACCAAATCACGGATCAATAGAAATAGATGGAATTGACATAGCTAATGCAAATCGATTAGATAAAGAAAATGCTCTTAAAAACATTGGCGTTACATTTCAAAATGGAGCTTTATTTGATTCTTTAAATATATGGGAAAATATAACCTTTAAAGAAACTAAATTTTTTGGCTTTAACAAAAAACAAGCAAAAGAAAAAGCGCATTCTATAATTAAAAATCTTGAATTAGATGAAAATATATTAGATTTATATCCATCAGAATTGTCAGGAGGAATGCAAAAAAGAGTGGCAATTGCAAGAGCAATATGTGATCACCCTAAAGTTTTATTTTTTGATGAACCAACATCAGGACTTGATCCAATTACAGGAAAAGTTATTAATAGCTTAATTGAAAAAACTGTAAAAAAACTTGGAGTTAGTGCAATTACAATAACACATGATATATCGTCTATTGAAAATTTAGCAAGTCGGATTATTCTAATTGATAATAGAAAAATTGCTTGGACAGGAAAACCCAAAGGTATGAAAAATTCCAAAAATAAAATTGTTAAACAATTTCTTATAAATAAATAATGGAATTATTACACCTTAATTATGTAGATTTAATAATATTAATTCTACTTTTAATAACTTCAATAATTGGATTAAATAATGGATTTATTCAAGAGTTTTTTAATTTTTTGATTTGGACTTTTTCTATAATATTTTCTGTTTTTTTCACAAATAAATTACTATTTTCTATTTCAGTTGATACAAATATTATTTTTTCAATGGTTATTTTTTTTATTTTTTTCTTATTAGTTTTTTTTATTTTAAAATTGGCAATTAATTATTTTGCTAGTGATTTAAAAAATTCAAATAGTAATTATTTGAATAAAGTTTTTGGGTTAATATTTGGATTTTTTAAAGGTTTATTCTTAATTTTACTAAGCACATCAGGAATAATCTATTTATTTTACACTACAAATGATTTCCCACCTTTTTTTGAAAATTCTCTATTTTTTGAACCCATCAAAACATATTCTATTAAAGTTATAGAAAAAATGGTTAATTTTATTTAAGGTATTTTTTGAGGAGTTGATGGCTAAACTTAGAGAAGAATGTGGTATTTTTGGTATATTTAATACGGAAGAAGCTTCAGTATTAACTACTCTAGGTCTTCATTCTCTTCAACATAGAGGACAAGAAGGAGCTGGGATCGTTTCTTACGACGGTAAACAATTTTATAATGTAAGAAAACAAGGACTTGTGGGAGATAATTTCAATAATAATGAAATTTTATCAAGTTTACCAGGTAAAAACGCAATAGGACATGTTAGATATTCAACTACTGGAGAGTCAAAAACTGAAAATTTGCAACCTTTATTTGCAAATTTGTCTGTAGGTGGTTTTGCATGTGCGCATAATGGGAATCTAACTAATACCCATTCTTTAAAAAAAGAATTAGTATCAAAAGGTGCTATTTTTCAAACGACCTCAGATACAGAATTAATTCTACAACTTGTAGCACGTTCACGACAAAAAAAACTCATTAATAAACTCATTGATGCTTTGAATAAAATCAAAGGGGCTTACTCATTAGTTATTTTAACTAACAAGAAGCTTATAGGTGTAAAAGACCCTCTTGGGATACGCCCACTTGTTTTAGGATCTTTAAATGACTCATATGTTTTAGCTTCTGAAACTTGTGCACTAGATATTATTGGAGCTAAATTTATTAGAGATATTGAAAACGGAGAAATAATTTCTATTGAACAAAATCATATTCAATCTTTTAAACCTTTTAAAAAATTTAATGAAAGACCTTGTATTTTTGAAAGAATTTATTTTGCTAGTCCAGATAGTATAATAGATGGAAAAACAGTATATACATACAGAAAAAAATTAGGTGAACAATTGGCTTTAGAAAACAAAATTGACGCTGACGTTGTGGTACCTATCCCAGATTCTGGTGTTTCAGCAGCTATAGGATTTTCACAAAAGTCAAATATTTGTTTTGAACTAGGAATAATCAGAAGCCATTATGTAGGCAGAACATTTATTGAGCCAACACAAAGTATAAGACAGCTTGGAGTTAAACTAAAACATAGTGTAAATAGATCATGTATAAAAAATAAAAAAGTGATTCTCATTGATGACTCAATAGTTCGAGGAACAACAGCAAGTAAGATAGTTAATATGGTTTATGAAGCAGGTGCAAAGGAGGTTCATTTAGGAATAACCTGCCCACCGATAAAGTTTCCTGATTTTTATGGCATAGATACACCAAAACATAAAGAGTTAATGGCTTCAAATTATTCTTTAGAGGAAATGACTAAAATTGTTGGAGCTAAGACGCTCTTCTTTCTATCATTAGAAGGAACATACATTGCTATGGGTTATAAAAATAGAGATAATAATAATCCACAATTTTCTGATCATTGTTTTACAGGTGACTATCCAATAAATGTAGAAGAAATACAAAATTTAAAAAATGAGTTGTTTGATTAAAAAAATTGCTTTTATTTCTGGCGCTACTTCTGGATTAGGAAAAGAGTTATCAATTCTTTTTGCAAAAAATAGGTATCATGTTTTAATACACGGCAGAGATGAAAGAAAACTTAATTCTTTGTATGACAAAATAAAGTCATTTAAAGGGAAATCAACAATCATTAACCTAGACCTAAGTGATTATAATGGGATAGACAGATTAGGGTATGAAATTTATAAAAAATATAAAAAATTAGATGTTTTGATAATGAATGCTGCAATACTCGGAACCCTCTCACCGTTATGTCATCAGGAACCAAAAGAATTTGAAAATGTGATTAATACTAATTTGATTGCAAATTTTAGAATTTTAAGATCCTTAGAAATGTGTTTAAGGAACAGTAAAAATGCTAAATTATGTGTTATTTCGTCAAAATTAACTAAAGATCCAAAACCATTTTGGGGCGCTTATTCTGTATCAAAAGCTGGATTAGAACAAATGATTTATAGTTGGCATTTAGAAAATAAAAAAACAAATGTTAAATCATTTATATTTCACCCTAAACCTATTAATACAAAACTTAGGAAAACTGCAATGCCTGGTGAAAATGAAAAGAATAATCAATCAGCTTTTGATGCGGCTGAAAAATTATTACAAATTATAAGTAAAAAAAATAATTCAAATAGTCTATTTACTTATGATTTATAAATGGATTTAAACTCTTTTTTAGATTAATAATTATATTTATTCCAGTAAACTTAAACATTATTTTTAAATTGTTTTTAATATATTTCATATATGATGAGGGAATATCTTTAGGATATGAACAGAATATTATAAAACGAGGTGGTGAAACTTGAATTTGAGATATGTATTTCAATGAATTTTTTTTTCCTTTAACCATTGGTGGCGGATGTTTTTCTGAAAGAAAATTAAACCATTTATTTAAATCTGATGTTGGTATTCTAATTTGTGAAGTATTATATAAATTAATTATTTCGTCTAGTAATTTATCAATTCCAAATATTTTTAAACAAGATGTGGGTAAAATTTTTACATCATTTAATTGAGATAGTGAAATCTTAATTTTTTCTACAAAATATCTTTTTAACTTGTTTTTATCTTCAATAAGGTCCCATTTATTTAAAACAATAATAATAGATTTCCCATAATCAATTGATCTCTTAGCTAGTGTTAAATCTTGTTTATTTAATTTACCTTTTGCATCAAGTACTAAAATAACTACATCTGACATTCTTACAGCTAGCAAACTTTTTGATACACTCTGCTTTTCGATATCATCATTTACTTTTGCCTTTTTTCTCATGCCTGCAGTATCTATTAGAGAAAAATTTATATTTTTATAAGAAAAAGATGTTTGAATAGTATCTCTCGTTAATCCTGCCTTTGGACCAGTGACTAACCTTTGATTTCCAAGTATTGTATTAATCAATGATGATTTCCCTGAATTAGGTTTGCCTATAAATGAAATTTTAATTTCACTATTATTCATATTATTGAAGATAATTTTATTTTTATCAGTATTAAAATTATAATTTTTAATTAGACAATTATATATGTCATTGAACCCTTTTTTATGTTCAGATGAAATATAAATAACCTCTTTAAAACCAATTTTATTAACTTCTATCTCAGAAAAATTACTGTTTTTGGTATCACATTTATTTACTAGATGGATTACATCTTTTTTTGCTTTTCTCAGAAGCGAGCTTAATTCAAAATCATATGGCAAAATTCCCGACGAATAATCAGTCACAAAAAAAACTATGTCTGCATGCTCAATTGCCTTTAAAGTTTGAACTGTGGAATTATCTTTCTCAATAATTTCATCTAATATACCTGCTGTATCGATAATATTAAAATGGATATCATTAAGTTTTACAATTTCATAATTTCTATCAATTGTGACACCACTAATATTTGACACAATAGCTTTTCTTTTTCCTACAAGAGCATTAAACAATGTAGATTTACCTACATTTGGTCGGCCAAATATTGCTATTTTGATCATAAAAACTTAATTTATTTATAAACTTTTAAATCACCCTCAGATGAAAGAATTATCAATTTATTTTCTACAAAAATTGGATCAGAACCTAAAATATCAAAATTTTTAGATTTGATAAATTTACCGTTTAATGGGTCTATTAAATGTAGATACCCATTGTTTGAAAATAACATCAATTTATTATCTACTAAAAAAGGACCTTTAAAATTAATTTTTTTTACATTTTTAAAATATAAACCTTCTTCAGTATCTATATCAAATTTTCTAGTCCAATTTATTTTTCCTTTATTGGCATTAATAGAGTATAAAATGTTACTATTATCTATAAGAAACAAACTATCTCCTGATATAATTGGAGTATTTCTACCTCCAATTTGAACTGACCAGAGAGATTTAAAATTTTTTAAATCGTAAGATGCAAATGTTCCTGAATGAGAAATGATATACAGTTTGTTGTCTAATACTATAGGATTTGCAACAATGTCATTATTTCTAAAAATTTTTACTGTTTTTTTATTTGGCTCAAGATAATCTGAAAATAATAATTTTCCATCATTTAAATTTAATATATGAAATAATCCATTAAACGCAGGGTTTATAATTTTGTTTTCATGGATTATTGGTCTAATGTTTGTTAATATAACACTGTTACTCTCACCTAATTTTTTTTTCCATATCAATTTCTTATCTAGAAATGCTAATAGATTATTATTATAGTCATTTGCTAATAAATAATTATCTTTTATTGTGACACTTCCTCTAAATGGAACTTTATTTTTAAATTTCCACATAATTTTTCCATTGTTTTTGTTCAAAGCAAAAATCAAATCACCACCGTTATGTAGGTATAAACTGTCATTATTTACTTGCACAACTATGGACCCAAGGTTTGGGAAATCAACTTGATTAGAAAAAATTTTCTTCTTCCAATTTATCCTAAAATTAAGTCTGTCTATAGATGTAACAAATCCTTCATTATTTAAAACATAAATATTTTTTTTATCAATTACGGGATTTGCTAAACTAAAATATTCATCTGATATTTCTTGATTTGTATTTTTAGAAAATATTTTTTTTAAAGGAAACTTGAGGTTACTATTTGGAATTGAATGAGTATCATATCCTCCTTTCTGAGCCCAATATTTATTACTTACAATTTCATCAATCCTTATAGCAAAATTTCCAGAAATTTGGGACTTATTTGAAATGTAAATTTCAATTTTTTTTCCAATAAAAGGTTTAGTTTCTTTATCAGAACACCCAAAAAATAATAAAAAAGAGAATGTTAGAAAAAATTTTAAAACAAGTTTAATATTATTTAAAATAAATCTCATTTATTGTATTTAACCTGTTTTTTTGATTGTTTGATATATTTTTTTGTTTCAAAAGCTTATCTAATTTATTCTTTGCGAGTATTTTTTTCTTATTTTCTATCAAATATAAAATTTCTAACTCAGAAGCAACTGGTTGAAATTCAGTAGGACTCGTTAAAAAAGGTTTTAATAATTTAATTTTTTCATTATTACTGATGTTTGGCGAATTAGAAATTTTAAGTATTAAGGCATAATCTTTATAAGCTTTGTTAATGTCATCTAATCCTATAATTTTATCATAATAAACTTCCATTGATTGAAAGTCTTTTTTAATTAAGTTTATATTAGCAAGTTTAAAATAAGATAATAAAGTATATCCGGTATCAGCTTTTCGTATAATTTTTTTAAATATAGCTTCAGCTTTCTTGTAGTTGTTATCTTTAATTTCTTGAATCCCCTTAAAATAAAGAATGGAAGTTTCTATTCTTTTATTTTCTTTATAGTATTCAAAGTATTTAAATGAAATAATGAATAAAACCAAAAAAGAAGATATAAAAATAATTATTTTTTTATATTTAATCCATAACTGCTTTATTTGATCTTTTCTAAGATCTTCTGTAACTTCATCAAAAATATCAGCCATTTTATATCCTAGTAAAAATAAAAGTTAAATACTTGATTAAAATACCATAGATTCTTAGAATACTTATATGTGGATCGATTAAATTATGCAACTAATTATATCAAAAGCCTTAGATTTAAAAAGTAAAGATAAGATATTCTTTTCAAAGTCAGAATTGCAATTTATTTTACAACTTTATAGTAAGCAGGTCTCATCTGGCGTTTGTAAAGATTATTCTATTGATCACAGTAAACAAAAAGCTGTTTTTTCTTTTTTTAGAAGCACTTTTGATAAACCATTATTTCAAATAGAAAAAAAAAATAATGTAAAAAGTAAACTTTTATTTGACTTTAATATAACATATAAACAAAAAATTATAGATACAAATATATCCCTATTGAAAATTATACAAAGATTAGATAAAAAATTCGAATTTTTTCATAAAAATAAAAAGGTAAAAAATGGATAGAATAACCGAAAAAAAAATTGAAAGCTTTTTTAAGCAAAAATTTAATAATAAAAAAATTAGAATTGAAGGAAGAGCTAATAAAGACGATTCAGCCGAGGTTTTTATTGAAGATGAATTTATTGGAGTTGTTTTTGAGGATAATGAAGACGGAGAGACGTGTTTTCAATTTAATATGACTATACTAAATGAGGATTTTGAAAATTAAATTATTTTCCAACAATAGCTAAAAAATCTTTGCTTATTTCTTTCAAGATACTTAAATCAACGTTATAATTATACAAAAAATATGAGATTCCTGCAACGAATAAGAGGAATATAAAAAACTTAATCCCTTTTGGGCTACTACTTTCAATATTTTTATTTGAACTCTTCTGCATTGCTTGTAATCTTGTTATTGTCTCTAATTTCTCTACTCTTTGCGTTAACTCTAGAATAACTTCAACAGATTCATTAAATTTGTTTGCTAGTAAGTTAAAAGCTTTCTCATTTGTTTTTGCTACTTTATTTAAATTTTCTTTTATTTCAGATATATCAAATGCTTCAGATTTTTTATTAAACTGATCATTTTGTTCTACTTTGTTTATATTAATTTCATTTTGATGAGGATTTAGTTTATCTCCCTCCTTATCAATCTCACTATCTAAAGGCTTTTCATTATCATTTTTTTCATTACTTTGATTAATTATTTCACCAAAATTTTTTTGTCTCATTGATAAAATTTTACTTTTTAAATCTTGCTTATCACTCATAATTTTTGCCTTAATATAATTTACGACATATTTAAAAAATTATTTTGCCTTTAATAAATTTATGTCCTTCTTTTATTAGCATATTTTTTTTTCTTTTTATTCCACCTTTGGCACTGTAACCACCTAAACCTCCGTCTTTTCGAACAACTCTGTGGCATGGTATTTCTGGTGCATAAGGATTTTTACCGCATGCACTAGCAACAGCTCTAAAACTTTTAGGCTTACCAATTTCAGCAGCTAATTCTTTATACGTCAAAACTTCCCCCCTAGGTATGTTGGCTATCCCATTCCAAACAATTTTTTGAAAATCTGTGCCAATATTAAATTTATATTTTTTCATACAATTACAATAAACGTGCCAATTTACTTTAATTATAACATAGAATATTAAAATAACTTAAAATCAAAATTTTTACTAAATTGATGAACAATAAGAACACTTAAAATTGTAATAAAAATACTTATTAAAATTGATATCCAAAAACCAAATTTATTGAGACAAAAAGGAAAAATCAAAAACATAGGAATAGTTGGAATTAAATACATAAGTGTGTATATCATGTGATTAGAGATTTTACTAACAGATGAGTTCTCATAATTCATCCAAAACAATATCAGAAAGGTAGTAAGTGGCATAGCAGCAATCAAACCACCGATTTTATCATTTACTTTAGCTATTTCAGAAACAACTACAATAATTATAGCTGTAACGATTATTTTTATAGAAATAAATATCATTGATTATAGATCTATCCAATTAAAATTTATATGATATTTATTTAAAAACTTTTCAAGTTCTATAATTTCTAAACGGATTGTCGTATCATTAATGAAAGGATGTAAAAATATTTTTTTATATTTTTTTAAAGTAATATCACAATAAAAATTTACATTTTTTTTAATACCATTAATCATACAAAATGGTGATACTGATCCTGGATACACCCCTAGAAATTCAAATAATCTTTCTGAAGATCCAAATGACAAGCGACTTGACATGACTTGTTTTTGAAGTTTTTTTAAATCAATGTTCTTATCTTGTTCACAGGTTATCAAAAAATTGTTTTTATTCTTATCTCTTAGATAAAGATTTTTTATATGGATACTATCAATATCATTTGGAAAAATTACTTCTTGTAAAAGCTTTGATTCTTTTACAGAAAATAATGGTTTATGAGCATAATAATCAAATTTAATTTTATTATTTTTTAACAAACGTAATAATTCTTCCTGCGTTATAGGGAGTTTTTTTTTATCCTGAGCTAAAAATACCATATCATCTAAAACTTATATAAAATTAAAAACATTTGTCTTTCTTTATCAAAATAAATTAATGGAACAATTGTGTCAATTTGGCTCATATTTTGCAAATACAAGTTTTTACAAAAGGAAAAAAAATGACTCAAATTATACTTGTATGCGGACTTCCTGGATCAGGAAAAACAACATTGGCAAACAAAATTTTTCAAAAATTAGAAAATTCAATAGTATTAAATGGTGACATGCTAAGAAACAAATTTAATGATTGGGATTTCAGTGAATTAGGAAGAGAAAGACAAGCTAAAAGGATGAAAGAATATGCTTTAAAATCAAAAAAACAATGGGTTATTTTAGATTTTGTTTGTCCAAAAGAAAAATTCAGAAAAATGATTAATCCTAATATTTTAATCTTCATGAATACTATTGAAAATAGTAGATTTAAAGATACTAATAATATATTTGAAAAACCAGATGATAAAATTGACTATTCGTTCAAAGAATTTGATTCTGACTATCAAAGTGATTTGATTGTTAAAAAAATTCAAACCTTTGACTGGAAAAAAGAAACAGTGCAAATGTTAGGTAGATGGCAACCTTGGCATGAGGGACATTTAGAATTGTTTAAAAGAGCACTGTCAAAAACTGGCCAAGTTGCTATTCAAGTAAGAGATTGTCAACATTGGGATAATAGCAATCCTTTTAACTTTGAAGAAGTGAAAGAAAATATAATTGTTAATTTAAGTTCTAAAGGTTTCATTAATGGTAAAGATTATATTATTCAGCTGGTTCCAAATATTGTAAATATAACCTATGGTAGAAAAGTTGGTTACAAAATTGAACAAGAAGTATTCAATGACGAAATTCATTCAATTTCTGCTACAAGAATTAGAAAAAAGATGGGATTAAATTAACACTTAATCTCATCTATAAGCGTTAAATATATTCAATACTTTTTTATAATTTGAACTTAACTTTACTTTTTCGTGTTCAATCTGTTTTATTAAATTATTATTTTGTTCTAAGATTTTTATTAATGAAAATTTTGATTTTTCTGATAATTTATGCTTAAAAGATGAAATTATAATCTTTCTTTGACAATCTAAAACTTCGATTTGACTAAATTGCTTTTTATATATTAAATCAGAAATTTTTTCAGACAATAATTGTAATTTTTCTAAAAATTTTCTTTCTAGATTATTGTCAGAAGTTTTCATTTTGCTATTTCCATCGTATCCCAAGCATTAATAATTTGAGTAAGAGCATCATAAGATTTTTTAAGACCTTTATTATTACTTTTACTAAAACTTTCAATCACTTGGGTTCTAACAAATTCATATAGTTGAAATAAATTAGTGGCTATTGATCCACCTTTCTCAAAATCCAAACTAGTTTGTAGAGAATATATTGTTGTTAAAGATCTAACAACGTAATTTGAGATTGACTTTTGAGAAATTTTTACTTCTTCAAATTTTCTTGAAATTGTAAAAGCTTTTTTTTTATCTATTTCTAAAATCATTAAATGGATATTTCTTTGTAATTCGTTTAAAATAATTTTTACAATTTCGTAAGGTGACTTTACAGAGTCACCTGCTTTTTCAACTTTTTTATAAATTTTCAATGCATTTGGTGAATTTGATATCATACTATTACAGTTACCTTGATTATTTACACATAATGTAGTATTATGCGTTATGATTACTCCTTTAAATGTAATTAATAGAACAGAAAATTTTGGTTATTCAGTTCAAAAATCACCTATAAATGATGTATCTGCAAACAATATGCCAAACGGTTTGCTTAGAGTTCCACAAATAGATAATAGTAAAAATATGAGTAATCTATCGGTAAATGATTACAGAAAAAATATCTTTACAACTCATTTATCCCCATCAACTGGATCTTTGACTGAAAGTTTTATAAAAGCTCGAAGTTTATTCTCACCTGTTTACAGAAATAATGAAGCAATAAGTAAATATGAAGCTGTTAGCCTCGGTCCTTTAATGTTAAAACAAGTAAAAAAAGACTTAGATCGTATCATCTAGTCAAATATATAATTTTTTGACACTTTTTTCATATACTTATCTAATTGATTTTATTAGATAATTTTCAATATAGTAACCCTTTTGAATTTTGGCATACACTTTGCAGATGTACCAGTGTTAAACGGAGGTTATAAATGCCATCAATTAATTCAAACACTGGAGCGATGTTTTCAGTAAATGCTGCTAGAAAGACTGATCAAGATATGTCTACAGCAATGAAAAGGCTCTCTACTGGTGATAGAATTACAAATGCAGGTGATGATGCAGCAGGTGCAGCAATATCTGACAGAATGCTATCCCAAGTTAAAGGGTTAGAAATGTCGGTTAGAAACGCTGGAGACGTTATTTCTATGGCACAAGTATCTGAAGGTGCACTTGGTGAAATATCAGATATACTACAAAGAGTAAGAGAATTAGCAATACAGTCAGCTTCCGACACATACAACGCAACAGAAAGAAATTATATACAAGCTGAAACAAATCAGCTTTTAGCTGAATTTGATAGGGTTACAAAAGATACAGAATTCAATGAGGTAAATGTTTTAGATGGTTCCTTTGCAAGTAAAACATTTCAAATCGGTGTCCGTAAAGGTGAAAATGCTAGCATATCTGTAAGTTCAATGAGAATAGATGCGATAGGTTCTTATCAACAAAAGACAGACATGTCCACAACAGATACAGATGTAGCTACAAGCGCCAAATTAATCACTGAAGCAGGCGATGCTGGTCATGTGGAAGCTGATACTGTTACAATAAACGGTCAATTTGGAAATAAAGCATTAAGCGTAACGGCGGGAATGAGTGCAAAACAAGTTGCCGACCTTGTTAATCAAAGTTATGATGATCATGGTGTTGATGCAATAGCTTCAACACAACTTAAATTAGAAGCTGTTTCATCAGTTAATACACCAGCTACGACTGGTGTTGTTACAGTAGCTTTTGATCTCTATGGAAAAAATACAACTGCTGTGAATATTTCAGCAGCAATTACGCTAGGAACTACAAAAGCAACTTCAGATGTTGAAACACTTAGAGATGCAGTTAATGCTTACACAGCAGAAACAGGGATAGAAGCAGTTTTATCTCAAGATAAATCAAATCTTATACTTACAAATGCAGAAGGTCATGATATTAAAATTGTTGATGTCAATTTCGATTTAGAAACAGTAAATGACACTAATTTAAGTACTACAACTGACGCTGATTCAACAGATACAACTACCTTAAATGTTAGTTCTACAACAGATGTAGAAGTTGGTGATTTTGTTGTTATTACATCTGATCATGCCCCAGTACCTGCTGGAGCATATGTTACTGCAATATCTGCAGGAGCTTCTGTTACATTATCCGAAGCTATAAGTGGAACAGTGCCAAGTGGTGCAACTGTAAAATTTGTAAACACAAGTAGAGCATTGGCCGTAACCGGACTTGGAGAAGATCAATCTACAGCAGGCATGGGAGTTACACTAATTGACAAAGATCAAACAACTCATACTTTCGACTCTGCCAGAGTAACCGGTCAAGTAACATTTGCTTCAACTGCACAATTTACCGTACAAGCAGATACAACAAAAGGTTTGTTTTCAACCTCACCTGGCTCAGCTTCTCTACAAAAACTAAGTACAGTTAAATTAAATACAAGAACCAACGCTGTTAATGCACTAGACATATTAGATAAAGCATTAGATAGAATTAATTTAGAAAGAGCAAAACTTGGTGCAATTATGAGTAGAATGACAAAAGCTATTGATAAT
>MDTD01023046.1_pt1 | contig 19636 bp, 25 predicted proteins | sample 811221 | NCBI WGS metagenome assembly MDTD01 (sample SAMN05326646, study PRJNA326480) | marine metagenome | isolation source: seawater | place: Pacific Ocean: South West | collected 2011 | reverse complement strand
TCGCACTCTGCTTTCTGTTTCTCCGAGCAGTCTGAGTATTTCTTGCCGAAGCGCTTCATGCAGTACTTGTCCTTCTCAGCCATGTCAGCCTTCTCGACCTTGCCGTGAGCCTTGTCACACTGTGCCTTTTGCTTGGCAGAGCAGTCGGAGTACTTCTTACCGAAGTTCTTCATACAGTACTTGTCCTTCTCAGCCATGGAAGCCTTCTCCATCGTACCGTACTTCGTCATGCAACCCATCTTCATGCACATGCCCTTCTCCATGTCCATCTTCCCGCCGCAACTCGGGCACTTGTCAGCCTTCTTCTTCTCGTCCTTGGCACCCTTGCCATCTGCTGCGAATGCAGGAATCTTCTTCCCCTCATGCTCCACCATATCCAATTTTTCCGCTTTGGCGAGCAGGTATTGGGCTTTCTCTAGCATGGCAACAACCTCGGTTGAAACTTCTTCGTATCTTGGTTTCATCTAATACAACTCCTTCGTCTCTTGGTACTGAGATGCCATGTCGTGTATTTCTGCCCACGACATGTTGTGCACCTCTTCATTTGTGTATGAGGGCAGTGGGCTGTTTGAGTTTGATTTTGCTAGGATGTCGTTGTCTGGTAATTCACCACGGAAGCCGTCTTGACTTACGTTCTCGGTGAATGGTGTGCGCATGGTGACGTATCCCGCCTTGCGTAGCATTCTCTGTGGGGTCTCCATGTTCGTCTCCATCTTCATGATGCGAGTGTCCATCTCCTCCATCTTGCTGATGAGCATCTGCATGAGCCGTTGCGCAGGGTCTACCTGTGGCTCATCGGACATGTGTTTCACTCCGACCATCGACCGAAGGTGCCGCTCACGTTTCTCATGTTGGTGTTGGTTCGTGCGGGGATGACTGTGCCCTCCAGAACTCGGTCACGTACAGAGGGGTCGAGTTTTCCTCCCCTCTCGTTGAACTTCATAACTGGAACTCCACCTGCGTACTGCTGTACACCGTCGTAGTCAACGACGTCCTCTGACTTGCGTATCTCACGCGTGATGTCTGTGTTGAGGTAATCTGCGTACTTGACTATCTCAGACAAGTGGAAGCGCGATGAGGCAGCGTCGTTGTTCTCAAGCGCCTTGTTCAAACTGTCCATGTGGACAGACATTTTTCTAGCCATTGGGTCCATTTTGTGTAAGTCCATAGCGAATACCTGCCTGTTCCACATAGGCCTCATTATTTAGTTTAAGCGCCTCTCACCCTTCTAGCGTCAGCAATATTTCTCTGGTTCCGCTGTGCGATTGTGTCTTGCGGTCCACGCTGCTGCACGCTGCTGATTGGCGAACCCGAGCCCATACTTGTGCGGTTTTGCGGAGACGGCATTCCTCTGTTTCTTAGACCGATGCCCTGACCACCGGGAACTGGTGACGGGACCGGCATGCCGGGTGGACCTGCACGTGGTGTGCCCGGTGGAGGCATGGCCCCCGGAGGCATCGGTCTGCCCGGTGGCATTCCGGGTGGCATTCCGGGTGGCATTCCCGGTGGCATTCCCGGTGGCATTCCCGGTGGCATGCCGGGAGGCATACCGGGAGGCATACCGGGTTGTGGTTCGGGCTGCTTCTGATAGATGAAGCGGATATCCCTCTCGCTTCCCTCCTCAAGCATCTCGGGCTTGTACCCGAGCATCATCATGCGCTGTGCGAGGTTGACCTCCATCTCGTCTCGGCGGAGTCTGGTAATCTCGTCCTCCTCCTCGTTCGGGTAGAGCGTGAGTTTCCAGTCCGTCACACCCATCTCCTTGAGCATGCGCGGGAAGAGAACCTCGGTGTACACCTTCTGACCGAACTCGACGGCCCTGTTGGTCACGAGTATCTGCATCCCCTCGTTGTTCAGACCGCCGCTCTTGCCATTGTCAATCATGAATATGTTGCTGACGCCGTAGAAAGCGGACATACGTGCGCGTATCTCATCGCGCACAGCAATGTACTGCATCTCTTCCAATGTGTCCATGAACTTGACCCAGTTGACACCGCCCCTGCCCGTAGCCGACTCTATACCTACCTTCGGGACGTAGTGCGGGTCACGCTCCATCTTCTCATCGACGGCCTTCCAGAATGACTTCATCGACTCTAAGTTGTCGGTGGTGACGGATATGATTCCCTTCGGTGTTCTCCTCTTCTGATATGCGGTGTAGAGGTAGTTGTCCATGGCGGTGAGTGTCATGGCCTGTCGCCATAGTGTGTTAACAGGGCTCTTGCCGTACAACTTTGATGGATTGTACTTGCTGATGTGTATGACCTCGCCCTCAAGGAAGTACTGCGTCTTGCCGCTCCCTGCCATGTTGACGTAGTGCACGTCCTGCATCTTGTTGCCACATACCTCGCACGACTCCTCCTGACCGGGGTAAGCAACTTGGTCACGATGGATGGGGCACACCTTGTACCTACCACCACGAACACCGCGCTTGTCTGAGACTATGCGCATGAATATGGGGTCTCCGCGAACGACCTCCTTCACCCGGTAGAACATAATCTCGCTAGTCTCAGGGTCAACGTGGTACTCCTTGATGAGAACGAGAAAGCCGTCATCAACGACGTTGAGGTCGTGCTCTATCTCCTGTAGGACGTGCATGAAAGACTGCTCCATGGAGTTGGTCTGTCTCAACAGCCACTTCGGGTAGATGAGTTGCTCGATGTCAGGTGCTCTCACAGGACCCTCGCACAACTTGCATATGTCCACGTTGTCACTGTGCTCCTCCCCGCATGACGTGCATACGCGTTGAAACCTCTTCTCCCAGTAGTACCCCCTCCTGAATATCTCCTGAGATAGTTTGGACACTATGGTCCGTAGAACGAGGTTCTCGTGCGTCACAGCATACAACGCTGGTATGGTGATACCCTGAGCCATGACGGGCTCCTGTATACCGGTAGTGTAGAGCGGCATCGTGGGCTCAGGTGTGCTGCGCCTTCGGAATGGCTCGGACAGAGCCGATAGGAAACGAGAGATTCTGCCGCCTTCTTCCTCTGCCATCACAATCCCTCAGACCATTTTGATACCGTGTCGGCGTCTATTCCCCATTCAGCGAGTAGGGCGTCAGACTTGGTTGTATCGTCTGACCAGTTTCGGAACTTGACCACTTTCATCAACTGCTCCTTCCGTAGTTTGTCCTGCTCGTCCAAGTATGCGAGGACGGCTCTTGCTTGTGTCTTCTTCATCTGTAGATGTGGTTCAAGGGCACTTAGAAGTTTGCGAATGTCTGCCTTGGAATAGAACTGTAGTCTATGCTGGCTTCTCTGACTGTCCTTGTACACCTTCTGGTCCAGTTGCAGTATGCCGCAATCGAGCGTCTTTTGGAGATGCTCACAATGCGCACGACCCCTCGTTCCCGTTGCTATGAAGCCAGCCCTAGGCTCACCCCTCCCTGTTATCGATATGTAGCCATCAGCGTCCAAGAAGCCAGCGGCGTAGGCGATTGGGTCCTTCAGTATGAGACCGGAGGAGTCTGCCTTGACGAATGTTGACCTACCTACACCGTCCATGATATCAACCTCCTCACCGTACATGGAGAGCATCTTGGCGAGTTTGTTGCTGGTCATGCTCTTGGTGGTGAGGCTCTCCTCGTGCAGCCTCTCGTAGATGGCACGTGCCGTCATGGCGCCGTTCTGCTCTAGGTACTCCGATGCCTTCCTCACCATGAGCGCATCCTTCTCGGAGAGTCGGTCAATCTGATGGAGTGTGTTCTTCCACATCATCTTGGCATCCCTCCTACCTTGCATGGCCTTGACCCAAGCATCCTTCTCGTCGTCTCCCCATACGTCATCGAACTCCTCAAGTTTGGCGAGTATTTCCTCGGACATCTCCCACTGCTTGAATGAGCGCAGCAGGTTCACCTTTCTTGTGTCAGCAAACTTCCTGAGTGCCTTCATGTCACGTTCCGATGGGGAGAATGCTCTGACTATGCGTGAGTTCTCCTCCAACCAGTCATGCATCTTGAGGGTGTTCTCAAACTCAAGTGCCTTGATGGTCCTGACATCCTGAATCAACTCGTCTATGTCGCCCTTCTGGTCCTTGTTGATTCTTCTGCTCTTCCTCAGACGCTTGACTATATCGTTCGCAGTGCATCCCATGTGGGACTCAAACCATCCGTCACCCGTCTTTGAGAACATTCAACTACACCACATTACTTTGTTTTCATTATGGTCATGGATGTATGTGGTGTTATTATCCTTCATGGTATCATCCACCTACTACTCTTCGTATCCGAGTCGAACCAATTATCAAAGTTATCCATGACATCATCCAGCAGGACCACTGTTCCCTTGAACTCCTTCGTGGCCCAGTTGGCGAGGGCGAGGCTCATCGCCAAGTCGTCGTTGACGCCGACGCTCTCCAACCTGCCGTTCTTCTGCATACCGAAGCGGTTGAGTTCCTGCTCGACCTTGTGCGTGTACTCACGGCTTCTCTCGTTACCGTAGGGGAGTTTGATTTGCCCCTGTTCAAACGCAAGGAGGAGCGACATGAACAGCGACTCTTTCTTCGTACGTGTGGTCATGAATACCCTGATTGGCATGTCTGAGGCCATCTCCCTCATCTCCGCCTCAAGCATGCGCTGGAAGTTGTTCCCCTCAAGTTCGATGAGGTCGGGTTGGAACTTGTTGTTCAGGATGACCATCATGCGCTTCTGCGCGAGTGATGACATACCACGCTCATGCACGACATGCACAATCTGCTTGACGTCCTCGTCAGGCAATGTCCTCATGACCGTCATGGCGGTGAAGTCAGCGTTCTTGTCGGAGGATATGGCGGGGTCATGGCCGATGAAGTGCTGTCCCCATACGCCATCCGGCTCCCCCTCCTCGTTGTAGTTGGTGTCTGCCCTGTCGAGCAGGATGAGGTCAGGGTCACGTGCCTTCTCAAGTATGTCCATGGGGAACATGCTCGCCACGTCGTGTATGGGCTCGCACAGGTACTCGCGGCTGAACTGTATGGCTGGCATGGACAGCCGCCTCTGCTCAAGGGAATCTATATCCCAACGCTCGGGCCAAAGCGCCTTGCCGCTCTGGTCGATGGCAGGGTACGTCTCAACCTGAAACGTCTCCTTCTGCTCCAACTCGGCATACAGGTCGTTGTACGAGAAGGGCGTGCCCACCATCATGAGTCGGCTGGTGTGGTGGAGGACGGGAAGCAGGACGCCGTAGAACCAGTCTGCCGTCCTCTGCAACTCTGTGCCGCTGGTGCCCCACAGGATGTCGTCGCACACAACGACGTCGGGGTGGAAACCACGAGTCGCACCGCCCACTGACTTCGCCATGATACGCGAGCCGTTCGTGAACTCAAAGTAGGACTTGGCCCAAGGCTTGCCCTCGGGCTTCAGTCCCCTGAGAACGTCGGAGCCGTCGATGTTGTTCCTGATGAAGCGCATGTGCTCAAGGGTCTGCTCAAGGGAGTGTGAGAAAATCATGATGTGCGTTCCGGGGTTGAATGCCGCCAGCCACAGCGCGTACGACATGAAGAACACGGACTTGCCGTGGTCACGAGACGCCTTGACGCAGTAGTACTGGTTCTTGTCGAGGCCGACGTCCCAAGACTCATGGTGCTTGTTGAACATGAAACCGAGCACGTCAACGAAGAAGTAGCGGAAGGACTTCTTGCACATCTCCTTGTCCATCTCTAGGACGAACTGCTCCATGTCCTCTGTGGGCATGAATCAACCTCCCTGTACTTGGTCATTTCTCAATGTGTCTATCGTGGCGCTTTGCTTCTCGGTTGCTTTCTTGTTTGCCTCTGCCTGTTGCTCTGCCTGTTGCTTTGCCTGTGCATCTCTCAGAGCCCTGTCTTGTGTGTCTTCAACGCCTACCATTGAGGGTGAGTCAGGACTCGGTGATGCAGGACCAGTTGTATTGCTGAAGTCACCCAATGTCGGTTCCGCTGGTGGTGCTGTGGATTGATTGAAGTCCGTCAACCTGCTCTGCACTTGTCTTGGTTTGCCGTAGTTATCGAGGTACGTACCTCCCCTTGCTAGGTATCTCTCAGCGGGCGACATCAGACCCGCCGTTGTATATCCCGCTAGACCAGCACGACCGAGTGCGCTGATACCATCGCCTTGATTGTCATCTGCGAAATTGCTGAGTGCGCTGTAGGCAGCAGCGAATGGTTTGGCGAATCTTCCGATGTTGCTGCCTATCCTACCGAACCTGCCTAGTTTGTATCTCTCCGTCTCAGTCAAGGGACCTTGTGTGTCTAACTCGATTTGAGGTGTGTATCCTGTGGGTGTGATTTGTGCGCTTACAGGAGACTTCTGCTTCCTGATGACGTAGACCTTGCCCATCTACTCACCCCCGAACGTGACCTTGACGACCTTGACCAACTCCTCGGGGTACCCGAAACTCTTGGTGAGCCTCTGCCAGTCGCCCTTGGCGCTGTAGATGAGGCGTATGTCCTGCGGCGCTATCCCCATCTTCTTGGCGAATGTGGAGACGTCGTGCTCGGAGGCTATGGAGAGCGAGGAGGACTTCCTCATCACATCGTCATCGAGACGCGCCTCGCGCATCTGCAACGACTCCATGGCTTTGACCAACCTGTCCTCCGACTTCATGTAATCTGTGAGGCGAGTCTGCACAGGGGTATTTGGTAATACCTGCATCGCATCCCTGTACTGCTGCACTTGGCTTGGCCTGTACGTGCGTCCCGGCATGCCCGCTTGGAGTATGGTCTGTATCTGCTCATCAGTGAGGTCGGGTATGTTCCCGCGTGCGGTCAGCATCTCAGGGGTCATCGACCTCATGGGCGGTCGCACCATCCGTGTCGTGTCTTGTGCAGCCTGTGCAACCGGCGCCTGTGCAACCGGTTGTTGTACAACTGGTGGTTGTGAGGCTGTTGGTTGTGCAGCATCGTCTCTCGATGGCGGTGATGTTGACTGGACGTACGATGGTGTGTTGAGTGTCGAGTAGGGGATGTGCTCTGGAACACCCTGTCCTGCTATGCTTAACCTCATTCCACTCGCTGCTGGTATGGCGGTCGTGGGCAGTTCCTCGGGCACGCTGAACTCGGTGTTCTGACCCATGCTGTCTGCGATGTACTTGCCCATGGCACTAATCATGCTTCTAATCATAGGTGCTTGTGCCCTTGATTCTTCTTTGAGTCTGATGCCGTATTTCTCAAGCAACTCAGGTGGGATGGGGGTGTGCCTCAACCTTGAGTTCGCCTCGCCCTCTCCAACGTCACCATGGATGCCGCTCAATAGAGCAACTGCTCCCATGTTGCCCATGTTGTAGTGGGAGCCGGAGCCTTTCTTCCCGGTCTTGGCTGTTCCTATGTACCCGCGAAGCCCCTCAAGGCCGAGTGAGTCCTCGTCCTCCTCACCTGTGTGCAACTCCGTGACGGCATTCGCTAGTTTCTTGTGGAATGACTTTCCAGTCGTCCTTCCGAAGAGTTTCATGAACGCAGGGTATCCCTGTAGGTGGTTCAGTAGTGCTTCCCTCCGTTCTGGGCTTGCCAGTAGTTGCGAGAGTGGGACTTGCCCAAGCATGGCCTCGTTGAGTTCTGGGTGTTCAAGGAAATTGATGGTCTGTTTGACGGTTTTATTCGCTAGTGCCCGTCCTATGTAATCTGGATGGCCCGAGGCACCGAGGAGCATCTCACGTACCGCACCTGCGGTGCCTCCCTCCCCTTTTCTCGTCTTACCCTCCCTCTGCATGAAGAACTCATCAGGAAGGTGGTCGAGGAAGGCCACCCCATGCATGTTCTCAAACAGTCTCTCGACGGGATATCCCGCGTCCCTCATCCTGTCTATGAGGGTGTTCTGACCAGCCGTTCCTGATTGTCCTTTATGGCCCGGTTTGTTGGTGACTATATTGCGCCACTCCGCTCCTGTTGGGCTTTTGGTGTAGGACAGCCACTCCTTGCTGATGTGAGGGTAGAACAGGTAGTTCATTGGGCTCTGTGGGTTCTTCTCCGCCTTCAGTTCGTCCTCGCTCAGACCGAGTTCGCTCTGCAACAACTCCCTCAGAGACTCACCGAAGTGTATGGCGCCTGAGTCGAGGAAGGTCCCTAGATGGTGTTTGTCACCATGGTAGTTGGTGTAGTGGGTTATCTTCCTCTTCTTACCATCATGCTGGATGTAGTGCTGCCTGTCCTTCCTCGTGCTTGGGCCTTGGTACTGCGACACGCCTATCTTCCGGTGCTCAGGGCTGTAGAATTCCTGTAGGTGGTTGTCCTCCGGGTGGTCCTCATTGGTCTTTCTTATCGCCGCATCTATGAGTTCCACTGGGTTGGCATCGATACCCTTCGACTCTAGGAACTCACCTAGGTTCCTAGCAGCAGCGTCGATTGGGTGATAGAACGTGCTTCCCGTCTCCTCGTTGTGGTAGCCTACCTCTCCGTGTCTTCCCGCTTTCCCAACACCGGTTATGAGGTTGCCAATACCGGTCTTTGAGTCACCATGCGCACCTGTGTGTGCGACTGCGGGTGCGTCCATCTCGCCTCCCATCGCACCGATGGCCTCGATAGGTGGATGGGTCTGCGGCCAATCCTGCCCGTCCCAGAAGATGTAGTTGCCGTCGCTTTTGCGAATGATGTAGGCGCCGGTCATGCTGTCGGACCCCCGCGATGCTCAGGGTGCACACCGAAGGCACGTGAGTCATTCGTGGCGTCTTCTGTGCCGCCTTCAGGCCGCGAGGTGTTGTTGAAACTGTTAGAGCGGTGCTTCGGCTTGTCCTCTCCAGCACCGCTCGTGTCCTTGGTTCCCATGCCCTTGCTGGTTGTGTCCTTCCGCCTGAGAGCCCTTCTCATCTGCCTGATGAGCGCTCTTAGTTCCGCCTTGTCTGAGAATGTGAGTCCCCTCGCCTTCATGAGCGTAGACCAAGCATCGTCCATGGGCTCGCTCATCGCGAATGACATGGGTGTGCTCTGCTGGTTCGATAGAGCCATGGCTTGCATACCCGGATTACCGCCACGAAGTCCCATCCTGCTGACTCCCGATAGACCGCCTCCCGGCGTCCTTGGTCTTCTGAGGTGCGGCATGCTGACTTTACCGGACATCCTCGGTGCGTGTATCCTCGGTTTGCTGACGGAAACACCGGGGAGTCTGCCGCCGCCTGTCTCACCTGCGAAGTAAGAGCGCTGCCCGTACCTCCTCTGGGATGCTGTTGGGTTCCTTATGTTCCCTATTCTTCTCCTAGCCTCCTGCTGACCCATATACTCCTTGTACCTACCGGGGTCCTTGGACATGGGTTGCTTGACTGCTACACCACGATGCTCCATCTCGACTGCCTTTGGTGCGTCCATCATACCAGTGAGTTTTCCTCTCTTGACTCCCCTCCTCTGAGCCTTCGCCCTTCTGTTCGTGGCGCCCTTGGGGCCTAGCGAGCCTCCCGGTGGTGTGTCGAACTGGCCTGTGGACGGTCGCCACTCACGACGTGCCTCGTTTTTCCTCTGCCTCTCAACATCAATCTGCTTGAGGAGAGTTGACCATGCGTTGTCCATGGTCTCGCTCATGGCGAACATGTTTCCTCCAGCAGCACCGGGTCCTTTCGCCCCCATAGCCAAACTGGTCAGGAATCCACCGTTGCCGGGTGGTCCCGTTATCGCTGACAACTCCCGGTCGGCATCGACCTTCTTTGAGTCGTCAACCCTCTCGTCCTCCTCGGGCGGTAGGTCGCTTGGTCGTATCTTGATGTGCTTGACCTTGCTCCTCTCCCTCTTCTCCTGCTCCTTCTTGCGCTGCTTCTTCTCGTAGCGCTCATCACGAGCCTTGCCGTCCTCGGGACTGTACGTGTCCTCCTCGTGATTATTACGGTACATGTGGGAGGATTCCGACCTCGGATTGTACATCCGAGTCTCTGTTCCGCGACCCATCATACCCTCGGTCATACCTCTACTCCCGCGTACACGCTTATTTCATTTTTGAGTCTATTGGACAATCCCTCGTAGAATTCCTTGACGAAGGAAGGGCTGACGAAGCACCTCGCCATCGAGTCGCAGAGGAACTCAAAGTTAGACAGTTCCTTCATGAGTTTCTCACGTATCTCAAACACTTCTTGAGGCTCATCGGTGTCCTGTAGGCTCTTCATCAGGTCCACTATCTTGAATATGCAGTCTGTGTTGTCCAGACCCCTCTGGAAGTTCATCATCGAGTAGTGGTTGAACCTGTCAACCACGTTGACGCAGTAGTCCAAGAAGAGCGGAAGGTCCGTGTCATGCAGGTTGTAGGATGAGACGTAGTGCCTGTGACCGGGATGGGATATCTGCATCAGGTCGCTGATTGATATCAAACCTCTTCCTCCTGCTCAAGAAGTTGTGCTCGTATCCTCTTCCACGTCTCAGGTGACTCCTTCGACAGTTCTACCTTCAGCACGTTGATTGTCTGGTTTATCTGAGGCGTGTCACCCGATGTCCCCCATTGGTCGTTCATCTTCATCAGGTCCTTGATTGTCTCACGGACCTCCTTGTGGAGACCGACTGCATCGCGCACGAAGCCATCCTCATGGACGCTTGCCTCGTCAAAGTACTCGTTCAACTTGCTATTGAGTCTCTCGACGTTATTGCGAAGCACATTCATCTCGTTCCCCACTTGTATCGCTACTTCAGTGGCGGCGGACCTCTGCACGAGTGGTTGGAAGTGGAACTTCATGTGATGGAAGACGCTGTTCTCAGGCACACCCAGTTCCTCTGCTATGGCATCAGACTCAGAGCCATCAGCGAAGAACCTCGACTCGTACTCGGCACGCATCGGATGTGTGCATAGTTTACATGATGGATTGGCAGCCATGTGGTACTCGCCCATGTGGTTCCTGAAGTGCCTGTCTGCCGTGTTCGTGCGCCATGACATCTCCTTGTCAATCTGCTTGGCGGTCATCTCACCGTTCTTCATAGCCTCCTCGTAGATGGCCCTATCAGGGTGCATGCAGAAGGCGCATGAGCGCTTGGTCACTGGTTCGCCCACGTAATGCCATACAGGGGATGTTTCATAATCCTATCTTGTTATTCGTGCGTATACAGTGGTTAGGAGTATGAAAGACACGAATACACCAACGAGGTACCATGATGTCTCGGCAGACGACAAATCATTCCCCTTGAAAAGAAGAATACCTATGCCGATTAGAATTGCGCTAATTAGTTGCACCATAACCATGTCGATAATCACGCTTCTTTTCGGAGACATGATTTGCATGGAGAGGTCTGCTAGTGGTCGTGGTATGTAATCTGGGCTACCTATCATTTCATTCACCTAAATCCGAAGGCTGAGCGAACAGCGCTGCCGACGCCGCTGCCGACTGACTCAAGCATGGTCGTGTCAGCGAGTGCGCTGTTGAGCATGCCCTGCATGAGCGATTGCTGTGACAGGGCGATTATCCTGTCGCGCTCCTGCATGGCTACGGTCACAGTCTGCTGTGAGATGTTCTGCATGTTGTTCAACTTGGAGATGATGTTCTCCGAGGATAGCGTCTGCAAGTCGGAGGGAAGGGAGGCCACATCCAACGATATGGTGTCATCGTCAATCTTGAACGTGGAGTTCTTGAGGACGTTGAGCAGTGAGAAGGCAGTGATGTTTGCTATCATCTCAACGAAGAGGGGCATGTTCTGTGAGATGATGAAGCGGTCGATTGGCTGCATGGTGTTGAGCATGGCAGATAGTATCTCAGTTTCGGATGGCGGGGCGATGGGGGTATTGTACTGATTCTGCACACCAAGACCCGAGGCTCCCATCATTCCAGAGATGAATGGATTGGTTTGCTGTGGTTGTCCCATCGGCATGCCAGTCGCTGGTAGTTGCGCGGGAGCGCCGAGTCCTAGGGTGCTCTGTGTTTGTGTTCCTGTGAGGTTTATTCCGACCATTACTGATTCACCACCTGTTGCTCAACCGCAGGGGGCATGGTTGTTTGAGGCTGCTGGTTCATCATGGCCGTGAAGGCGGGGGTTGGTTGGGATGCCTCTATTATCTCCTTCTGGAACATTCTCATGTCGAACTGCACGATGGTTATATCGTTGTTTCCAGTCTGCGGGTTGGGTAGATGCCACACGTTGATGCCCTTGGTCTTCTGAGCGTCCTTCTCTATCTCTTGGAAGAATGGCTCGTACTTCTGAACCATGGGAGGTGCGGGGGTGGAGTTGCCCGTTAGTGTGTTGACGGGAACCGTCACGAGGCTGACGCCCCTCTTCATCTTGTCACGGAAGCGGCTTGGCTTCAACTCAGCCTCCCTCTCCTCCTCTGCCTCCCACTTGCACAGCAGGTGGTAGAGATGGAGGTGCTCGGGGCAGTATGTTCCTTTGAGGGTTCTGCCGCTCGTGACTCCGCTCCTGACTAGGAAAGCCTCCGTCTGACCGGATATGGGATTCTGCCAGTACATCTCCCACAGGCTCCTACCCGTCTCCTCATCGGTTATGCGTGCGTATAGGTTGTCATACTCTATGAGTTCCTTGACGTTGCAGCCATCCACCACACACACGCCGCTGTCCTTTGTGTACCTGTAGGGACTACCGAACCATCTCCTCGGGTCGAATATGGACCTCTTCGCGGGTCTGAGCAACTTGTATGCTTGCTTGATGTCCTTTCTCCTAGCCTTTCTCGGGTCCGGGTGGGTGCTTGGGTAGAAGTTCACCTTGGGGACCTCGATGTTCTTCCTCTGTGCTATGGCTTGCATCTGCTGCTGAGCCACCTGCTGCTCAAGGAGGGCAGCATGGTTGAATTGCGGATTACCCTGTTGCGCGAGCGCAATGAGAGCGGCCTCATTAACATTGGCGAGGGAGGGACGGGGTTGCAGATTTTGTCCAGTCATGGTTCGATACATATTATCGGGAACGTCGAGCACCATCGAATCACCCTTGAGGTATCACCTTGATGAACAATTCCCCATTTTCATCTGAACCCACCTTCCACTCCAGTTTGTCACCCGCTTGGAGTCCAAACTGCGATACCAACCACATTGGAACTGTGCTTCGCACGCTGTTGGAGCCCCCACCTGTAGGCACGAGAGTAGTCTTGCTTCCTCCACGTGCCATGTGCATTCGCACAGGGTCTCTATTCAAAAAGGTCACTCAAGAGGTCAAGAGTTCAATCATGGTGGGCTCGACGTTCCAACCCACCCTCGTAGCCATGAAAGAGCGCCTAGTTGGTATTCCCGCCTTCTGCAAGCGAATCAGGTCGTCGCGGAACGGGTCGAATATCTTGTGCTCGCCTATCCTGCCTTGAGGCCATAGCCTCGCTGCGTCCTTGTCGAAGAAGCGGTCTGCCTTGTTAGCGACGAGCATTATCCTCTTTGGGACGTACTTTTTGCCCTTCCATCTGCTTCTGAGCGTGCGATACCTGTATCCCCTGTTAATCAACGTGTCAACGAGGAACTTGAAACCAGCAATCTGCTCTATGCCGCTGTTCTTGAATGCCCTCTCATCGAACATGTAGACGACGGCCTCGACCTGTCGAGCCACCATGTCCTCGACCCAGAGGTTCCAGAACCTGTCCTCACCACCAACGTCAGCGGAGTGAACCAGCCTCTTCTCCCCCTTCCACCCGACTCTCTTCCTCGTGGGTTTCGGTAGCATGTAGTTCATGAGCAACTTGTAGTGCTTCGTCCTCTCAGACTCTGGTATCTCCTCCATCTCGCCGGGAGTGGTCATGTAGCGGTCCAATGTGGTCTTCCCGACCATGCTGGTGCCATAGATGCCGACCTTCCTCGGACGCCATGAGTTGTAGAGGTGCTGTCCCCATAGTGCTGCGCCGACGAGGGCGCTACCTGCCATCGTCATAGGGGCACCAACCCGATGAGCCATTCACCCAACTCACCGAGTTTTATCGCAAACCACTCGACAGTCAAGGCCCAAACATCCTCGCCTGTATAGTGCTGAAAGGCACTGGTGCCCAATGCGGCAGCAGCACTGAAGATGATTGTCCTCAACCAGCCGACGCCCCATTCGTAGGTGTTGTCGAATGTGTTAGCCAAGTGCATGGCTCGTAGCGTTTCTTCTACGGAATCGTCTTTCGGGGTCTTGAATATGCGTCCCATCATTCCTCACCGCGACCTTTCTTGTATCTAAGGTCAGGGGTGCCATCCTTCTTCAATGGTATGGATGGGGTCTCATCGAGGTTCCTCGGTGCGATGTAGGTGCTGCTCTCAGGGATATTCGTAGCCAAGGAGTCCAGTCCAAGGCTCATTGCACCACTGGAGGACGTGCTTGGAGGTACATTTAGAGGCGCTTGCTGCGTGGCAGCCCAAGCCTCGGGGTTCTGAGAGAACATGGCTAGTTCCCTCTGCAACTGCATCTCCTGTATCCTGAGTTCCATATCTATTCGTCGCTGCTCGTGCTCCGTCTGTATGCTGCGGAGGCGCATGTCACGCTCCCTCTGCATGTTTTGCTGGTTGACCCTCTGCATCATACCCTGCTCAAAGAACATCTTGAAGAGGTAGTACGCGAGCACCTGAACGGCCAAGGCCGCCATGGAGTACGTCATACCGTTGACCCAAGAGTCCCCTGTCTGTCCAGCGGGCAACCATATACCCGAGTCGAATACCCCTACTGCCACTCCGATAAGGGCCGACTGAGCCAAAATCAGTCCTGTCAATCTCAATTCACTGCTGTCTACTTGTCCGTCCCGATTCCAATCCATGCGACTGACCTCGTGCTAACCCACGTGAGGGGTCACCTTAAGAGTTTTTGAGGCTGTATAGAGGATGTTTACAATATTTCATTATTCATTCTATAAGTAATAATCAATATTATTGTCACTATAGGAATAATTGAAACATTGAATTAATCAGATTCCTTGCTCCCTGAGCATCCGAGCCTGACGAATCCTCTCCATACTGCTGGCATTGGGGTCGGTCATCGGCGCTCCCTGCGCCCTCATCGTGGCTAATGCCTCTGCCCTCGACACGAAGTTGCCGCTGCCCGGTGGCATCTCCACCATATCGATGACCTCCTCCTTCAGCAGCCGGAAAGCAATGTCGAAGGGATTCATCTGACAGCCACCCTTCTGAGCGTTCCCTTGTCCTTGAAGTGCCTCGCCCTGTTGGAGTGCTCGGGCTCAAGCGTCAACCTGCCGCCCTGCGAGTGGCTGACGTCCATGTGGTCGCCTGAGCCGTAGATGCCCCTCTTTCGCCTCTCGGCATGGAGTTCGCGCTGGTACTCCCTTCGCTCAGGAGTCTTCTCGTAGCGCTTGTCGTATTCCAACTTGCGCCTCATGGCCTCGGGCGACTTGCGCTCCTTGATGAGACTGAATGCGAGGTCCATCTTGTCGAACTGGCCCAAGGAGGTCTGACTCATGTCACGTGGGTCTGTCGGCGTCGTGAGTTTAGGCACCTTCCTCGGTTGGACGACCTCGCCTGTGATTGCATCCGTGGATGGCATGTTGTAGAGGTTGCCGACCGTACCCTGCGCCTCGGCCCTCCTCCTGAACTCCTCCTCGGTGAGTCCCATGTGATTCGCCAACGTGGTCTGCTCCTTGACGATGGTGGGCTTGCCGCCGACGCCCTGCTTCTTGGCTCGCTTCCTCTTGGTGGCCGCCCTCTTCTGCCCCGTCGTCATTGAGCGTGATGTCTTCGGAGTCTTGTCAGACACCTTCACGGACGGTCTGCACTTCGGGTATCCCTTGCTCGACGTCTTGGCCTTCGACCTGCCGCATGGCGGGTGCTTACCTGTCTTCGGGTCCTTCCTCGATACGTCCACCCACTTCTCCTTGAACCACCGATTCAGGTTCTTCACCACAAGAGTGTCGTGGCACGTACATCGGTCGCTCATTTTTTCTTCCCTTTCTTTCTAAATTTACCTCGGCAGTATTGAACTGCCCATCCGTTGGCGTATGCAGAGGGATAAACCTTGAATTTTCTTTTTGCAGCGGCCTTTCCTTCAGGACATAGTTTCTTCTCAAGTGTATCCCAAGCGCCATCCATACCTACGCAGTGACCACAACCACAAGAACCCATCATATCACGAACACCATCTTCTTCAAACTATCAGCAGCCTTGCGCTGTGCGTAGAGTAAACTGTAGCATGGGCAACGGGGTGGTTTCATCGAGCACTTCATCACTCCCTTCTCCATACACTTGCAGGGGTTCTTCTTATCGCCGCCGCAGCAGCAACTGTCTCTCTTGAGTTTAGCCATCAGCAATTCCACCTCTTCAATGCAGCACCTTTCGGTGTGAGTTTGCCATCCTTGCTAGTCGGTCCCTTGGAGCCGCTCATGCGAGCACAGAAAGACTTCCGCCTCTTGGCCCTTTTGCTTCCGGGCTTGAGTTTGGATGGCTTTGTGGTGACGGGCGGTTTCAGGTTCGCACCCGTCTCTCTCTTGAACTTCGCACGACCAGCGGCGTTGAGGCCTCCCTTCTTGTGGTGCCTCTTCGGGTTGTAGCCGTGGAAGGGCTTCGACTTCTTCTTGCCCTTCTCAAAATAGTCCTCAACCATAGTGCCGAACGCCTGTGTCGAGGGTGAGCAGCAGTCACATGAGGCGCTCACCTGCACGTAGGCATCCGACTTCTTGACCTCCTTCTCGGGGTCTGCGGTGTCCTCCGGCTTCTTCGGCATCTTCGGGCCGACCGATATGATGAGAGCGAAGGCGGGCTTCTTCTTCTTTTTCTCCGACTTCACGACTGGAACGATGCTCGACCTCGGTATGCCACCGGCCCTTACATTGCTCTGTGTGCCAGCGAAAACACCACCATCGGGTTCCTGATGAGGGACCGCATTTGGCAGTCCTCCGCCTCTGATGCCAACTACGCCCACGTTGCTTGCAGGTAGGCCGAACTTTTTGGCTCTTTCTTGTGCGAACTGAAGTGCGAGGTCCGGGTCGTCGGTGGTGTAGGATATCCTGTCCTCGCCTCTGAGGGACTCGGGAACATAGCGTCTTGACCTCCTCGCGGGGCTGCCTCCCCTGATTCCTTGGTCGAGGACGTTCTGCATGTCGATTGTGCCGTGATACTCGGTCACTGGGCCGAGGCTACTGGGGAACTCAGGGTCGAACTCACCGAGTTCGCTCTGCCTCATCTGTTCCTCACCACCCTGACGAGGCCCGTCTGCCTACGCATCTTCGGCCTCACGTTCCCACGTGCGAGGTTGCGTGCGTAGCGCTTCTTGGTCTTCCTGTTCTTCGTGGCTCGCGACAGACGCTGCACCTTCGCCGCAGCAAGGCGCTTAGGGCGATTCTGAATGTACTTTGAGGACTTGATTACCCCAACGCTGCCGCCGACCACGGACAATTGACGCATGCGTTATGCTTTTGTTGTTGCGCTCATTCCACCGTTCATGCCAGCGCCTCTTGCCGCCTTGGTCGCTCCAGTCATAGCGGGAGCGAAGGCACTCGGCGGTGTGGCTCTACAAGGTCTCGCAGGTCGAGCCGCACAGGCAGGAGTGGGTGCCGCTGCCAAGGAGGGCGCGAAGGGAGCCGCGAAAGGGGGCTTGAAGGAGGGCGCCAAAGCAGCAGCGAAGGAAGGCGTTGACAGAGCCAAACTCATGGACTTCGCACGAGATGCGGGTCAGCAGCAGATGCAGAGGCAGCAGATGGAGAACCAGAAGCAGCAGAAGCACTTGGACTCGACACGTCAGGCGGCTGAGCGCTCACGCGGCGGCACAACGAGCGGGTTCGGCCAGTGAGTCGGCGTACTTCATGGCAGCCACCACCTTGGGCCAGTACACGTTGGACTCAAGCACGATTCCCCTCCTATTCGCCCAATTCATCATGTCGAGCGTCGATATGTTCGCAGTCGGGTCCTTTATGTTGATGCAGCCCCCGAAATTGGCGATGCTGCTGTCGAACTCACGGACACCGAGGTCGTAGGCCATGTCGATTCTGCTCCATATCTGCTCATCGCCCTTGTGAAAGTGAACGGCCAGCGTGAAGTCGGGCCTTGAGAAGCGCCTTATCGTTCCCTCGACCACCCTGAGCGACGATTTCCCGTTGGTGTCTGCCAAGACGATGGTGCTCGCGACGTTGGAGAGCGTCTCAACGAGCATCTGCATGCCGTTATCTAGGTTATCACCCTCAAATGCGTGTGAGATGTAGGCTCTGACGCGTTTCCTATCGCCTCCACGGAGCATCTTGACGTACTCATCCAGCATCTGACCCATGGAACGACCGAAATTACGTTGGTTGAAGGCCTCATCAAGAGATATGCATATATTGTAATTACTTATGCCTGAGTTCTTTGCTCTCATTAGTCCTTTTCTATTCAGAACGAGCAGGGATAGGGTCACATCGCGGTCCAAGTACCGTTTCGCTACACTTTCACTTTCACGCATGGGTGCGACGTTTGACGAGACGCAACTCCCGGCCTCGATATTTCGCAAGCCAGCGTCAATCATCATCTCAAGGAGCATCCACTTGCTCTCGATTGGTATGGGGTGTGTCAGTACCTGCAAACCATCCCGTAGCCCTACATCTTGAATCCGCAGGTACGACACGATACCATGCAGTGGTGAACCACGCTTAAGTATGATTGAGATATTGCCACATGAGATGGCTCGCTTTATCGCTCACGTCGCTGTCCGAGTCCTCTATTATCTGCACCAGAGCCTTCTCTATCGCCATGGACTCTACCGATGAGAAGGGTAGCCCCACTGGTTGGTTCTTAATCAGATACCAAGCGCGGTCGAAAGCGGTCATACTGACCTTCATCGGGGTACATACGGCTGTTCACTTATAAATAAACATTCTTGAGTTATGTTTTATCTCGCTCTTGGTATATCCTTGCTACATTCTGGGCATAATGGGATACCCCCGATGTACTCCGTATTGCCCTTCTCACCGCAGTAATGGCATGCTCTCTGCCCTTGCAGGTAGCGCATTCTGTCAATGCTCTTCCTGATTGCCTCGTTCGCGGTCACCATCGACTCCCATGCCCTGTCCATAGGTGTGTAGTACGGCATATTACTGCTTCCTCCCACGAACTGGTATCCTTCGTCCTCTCTTTTTCTGACGGGGCGCTGACCTACCTATGTTCTTATCGTAGTCCAAACGTCCAGAAACGCGTTCTCGGTATCTTTCCTTGTCCCTCTGATTGAGTTTTCGCCTCTCCTCGGCATCCTTCTCCCTCCTTTCACGGTTCCTCTCCTCCTGCTCGGCCCGTATCTCTTCAGGGGTCATCTCCTGCCTCCCCAGTTGCTTCGCTCTCTCAGTGCTCCTATTCCTGTGCAATACGGCAACGCCCTTCTGCTCCTCTTCCGTGAGGGGATTGTCGTACTGGAACCTCATGCTGCCCTCTGATGGCATTCGTGGGTTGTCACCGAACGTCTGACGATGGTTGTACAATATGTCACCGACCTGCTCGTTCGTCGTGACCTCCCTCTGGTCCGTGGGCACGCCCTCGGCCCCTCGGTACGCCATGTCCTCGACCATCTGCCTCGTCTTGTTAGGGAGCATGCTGAAGCCTACTTCCCTTTCTTTGCTCCTACGGTCACCCAGTCTCTTAACGTGTGCCTTGATTCCAGCCGCTCTGAGCGCCTCAAGCGTCTCAGGGGACAGGGGCCGGTCGAAGTTCGCCAGCACATAGGGCGGTACCTCCGGCACCTCGACCTCCCTGCCGTCGTCAAGAGTCACCATGCGAGTGCCTTGGCCCTGTCTCAGACCCTCTGTGGTGGGGCCGAAGTAGTCAGCGCCAGTGAAGTTGCCCTTCTCATCGATATTGTAGTTCATAGCGGGGTCGTTGCGAATGAGGTACTGCAACGCCTCCAACGGGAACTCGCTCGC
>MDTD01063221.1_pt1 | contig 19644 bp, 19 predicted proteins | sample 811221 | NCBI WGS metagenome assembly MDTD01 (sample SAMN05326646, study PRJNA326480) | marine metagenome | isolation source: seawater | place: Pacific Ocean: South West | collected 2011 | reverse complement strand
GGTCAGCGCCGCCGGCGGGCTGTGGCGCTGGGACGGCTATACCGTGGCGGCGCAGGCGCCGACCGCCGCCATGATCCGGCTGGAACAGCGCAACCGGCTGGCGGAGCTGCGGACCGAGCGCGAGGGGCTGGCCGCCGGACTGGAGGGGCTGGAAGCCGCCCTTACGGAGGCGCAGGTGGCGGCGGAGCAGAGCCGCAACCGGATGACGGCCGCCCGCAACGCCGTCGGCGAGGCCGAGCGCGCGGTGAAGGAACAGCAGGGCCGCCATGCCCGGGCGCTGAAGGAATCGGCCGACCTGTCGCGGCAGCAGGCGTCGCTGGAGGCGCAGGCGGAACAGATCGAGGGCCGGCTGGCCGAGCTGGCCCGGCGGGAAGCGGAAGACCGCCAGGCGCTCGCGGCCCTGCCGGCCGCCGACCGGACGGCACAGGCGGCGGAGACGGCACGGTCGGCGGCGGGGGCCACCCGTGCCGGCCTGGCGGAGGCGGTGCGCCGGCACGACCAGCTGCGCCAGGAGGCACAGTCCCGGCGGGCGCGGCTGGAGGCGATCGAGGGCGAGCTGAAGCGCTGGGAAGGCCGCGACCGGCAGAACGGCGAGCATGAGGCGGAGCTGACCTCCCGCCGGCAGGAGATGCAGGCGGAGGATGCGCGCCTGTCGGAACTGCCGGCACAGCTGGCGTCGAAGCGCAGCGCGCTGCTGGACCAGATCGCCACCGCGGAGGCCGGCCGCAAGACCGCCGCGGATGCCCTGTCGGAAGCCACCACCGCGCTGGAGCAGTCGCGCCGCGGCGCCCGCGAGCGGGAGACCGCGGTCAATGCCGCCCGCGAGGAGCGGGTCCGCCTGCAGGCGGCGCAGGAGCATGCGCACGAGAACCTGGCGGAAACCGCGGCCCGGATCCGGGAGACCTTTTCCTGTGCGCCGAACCGGCTGCTGGAGCATGTCGGCCTGGCCGATCGCGAGGAAGCCGGCCTGCCCGACCAGGAGGCGCTGGAGCGCGTGCTGGACGAGACCAAGCGCGAGCGCGAGCGGCTGGGTCCGGTGAACCTGCGGGCGGAGATCGAATCCCAGGAGGTGGAGGAGCAGATCGCCACCCTGGCCTCCGAGAAGGACGACCTGACGGCGGCGATCGGCCGGCTGCGCCAGGGCATCGCCAACCTGAACCGCGAGGGGCGCCAGCGCCTGACGGAAGCCTTCCAGCAGGTCGACGCCCATTTCCAGACCCTGTTCCGGAAGGTGTTCGGCGGCGGAAAGGCGCATCTGGCGCTGACCGGGTCGGAGGACCCGCTGGAAGCGGGGCTGGAGATCATGGCCTCGCCGCCGGGCAAGAAGATGCAGACGATGACCCTGCTGTCGGGCGGCGAGCAGGCGCTGACCGCGCTGGCCCTGCTGTTCGCGGTGTTCCGCACCAATCCGGCGCCGATCTGCCTGCTGGACGAGGTCGACGCGCCGCTGGACGACGCCAACGTCGAGCGGATGTGCGACCTGCTGATCGAGATGGTGCGCACCCACGACCATACGCGCTTCGTCATCGTCACCCACAACCCGATCAGCATGTCGCGGATGGATCGGCTCTATGGCGTGACCATGGCGGAACGCGGCGTCTCCAGCCTGGTCTCCGTCGATCTCAGCCATGCCACCCAGATGGCGGCGGAGTAGGACCGCCGGGACGGGACCGTTGGCAGGTCCCAAGGCATTGAAATCACTATTTGATTCCCCCCTGTTTTGCAGTGCGGCAACGGCTTGACAGGGGGCGGGGCGGTCCGTAAGGTTCGGCCGCTTTCAGCGGGCGTGCCGTCGGGGGACCCGCGCCTTATCCGTACTGGTTTCTGACTGCCCGCCGGGCGATCGACCCTTATGATCGATTCCCGGGTCCGGTCGCTACATGGCCGGCAGCGTGGACGAGAGGCCGGATATGGACGAGCCGCAGCGGACCCCCGAAGGATCGGGTTCGGCGAAAGAACCCAACACCCTGGAGGCACTGGATGCCCGCCTGCGGGCGCGTCGTGCGCAGCAGGAGGGCGGGACCGAGCGGGCGCTGCACCGTCCGGCCGGCATGCCGGCATCGGCATGGGGCCTGGCCTGGCGGCTGGCGGTCGAGATGGTGGCCGCAATGGTCTTCGGACTGGGGGCGGGATGGTTTCTCGACGACTGGTTGGGCACCGCACCGACCTTCGTGCTGATCCTGGCCCTGCTGGGGATCGCGACGGGCATCTGGAACGTGATCCGCCTGACCGGGCGGTATCAGGCCTTGCAAGATGCGGCCGAGGTCCCTAGAAGCGGGGCGCGGAAAGAGCGGGAGTAACGGCCTGCCGGCGCCAGACGGATCTGGCTGCCGCGGGTGAGACGAGTGAAGGAGCCGCCGGTGGCCAGTTCTGAACAGACAGACGCCATCCACGAGACTGTGCAGGAGATCGAGCACGCGGATTCCGCGCACGGACCGCTGGAGCAGTTCGAGATCAATCACCTGGTGCCGATCGATGTCGGCGGCCTGGATTTCTCTTTCACCAATTCCGCCGCCGCCATGATCTTCGGCGTCGCGCTGGTGGTTCTGCTGATGCTGATCGGCATCCGCTCGCGCAGCCTGGTGCCCGGCCGCCTGCAGTCCGTGGTCGAGGTTTCCTACGAATTCATCGCAGGGATGGTGCGGGAGAATGTCGGCCAGGAAGGCCGCCCCTACTTCCCCTTCGTCTTCACCCTGTTCATGTTCATCCTGTTCGCCAATCTGGTCGGGATGATCCCGTTCAGCTTCACCTCGACCAGCCATATCGTGGTGACCTTCTCCTTGGCGCTGGCGGTCTGGATCGGCGTGACGATCATCGCCTTTGCCCGCCACGGCATCCGCTTCTTCGGCTATTTCCTGCCGTCGGGCGTGCCGACCGCGCTGGCGCCGATCATCATCCCGATCGAGGTGATCTCGTATTTCGTGCGGCCGATCAGCCTGTCGCTCCGGCTGTTCGCCAACATGCTCGCCGGGCACATCATGCTGAAGGTGTTCGCCGGTTTCGTGATCGCGCTCGGCATTGCCGCCGGGTGGCTGCCGCTGGCTTTCATCGTGGCGCTGACCGGACTGGAACTGCTGATCGCCTTCCTGCAGGCCTATGTGTTCACCATCCTGACCTGCCTGTATCTCCACGATGCGATCCATATGGATCACTGATTGGGCAGACGGCTGAACAGTGAACGTCCTGCACAGGTCACGGCCCGCAGGGCCTTGAGACGGAACGCCGGGGACGAGTTCCAGACAAGAGCTATCCAGGGCGTCGCCGCCCCCGGCCGGCGCCCCAGAGAGGCATAGACAGTAGCGTCGAATCGTTCGACCAAACGAGAGGATTGGTACAATGGAAGCTGATGCCGCGAGACTTCTTGGTGCGGGTATTGCGATGCTGGCCCTGGCGGGCGTGGGTATCGGCCTGGGCAATCTGTTCGGCAGCTATCTGGCCGGCGCCTTCCGGAACCCGACCGCGGCTCCGAAGCTGTTCGGCAACCTGCTGCTGGGCTTCGCGCTGACCGAGGCCGTCGCGCTGTTCGCGCTCGTCATCGCGTTCCTGATCCTCTTCTCGTGATCCTGTCCGGCCCGGCCGGCGGAGGCCCGCCGGCCGGCTCGTTCGTCACGAAGCAGGAAGAGGATCGGCCATGCCGCAGCTAGAAACACAATTCTTTCTGCCGCAGATCGTCTGGCTGATCATCACGTTCGGGATCCTGTACGTGGTGATGGCCCGGGTGGCCCTGCCGCGGATTGCGGAGGTTCTTCGGGCACGCCAGCAGCGGATCAGCAACGACCTGGACGAGGCGGAGCGCCTCAAGCGGGAAACCGAAGAGGTGATCCAGGCCTACGAAAAGGCGCTCGCGGAAGCCCGCAGCCAGGCCCAGGCGCTGGCGACGGAGACCCGTGCCAAGGCGAATGCCGAGGCGACGGCGAAGCGCGAGGAGCTGGAGAGCCAGCTGACGGCAGAGCAGGAAGAGGCGGAAAAGCGGATCGCGGAGGCGCGTGCCTCTGCGATGGCGCAGGTCACCACCGTCGCACAGGAAGCGGTCGGCGAGATCGTTTCCCGGCTGGCCGGCCTGTCGCCGGACCGGGAGCGTGTGGCGTCCACCGTCGAGGATGTCGCCCGCAAGGGCAGCTGAAGCCGGACGGGAGCCCGCGCAACGATGTTTAGCAATACAAGCTTCTGGCTTCTGGTCGGGATGGTCATCCTGATCGCGATCGTGGTCTGGAAGGGCGCCCATTCCAAGCTGATGGACATGCTCGACGCCCGCTCCAAGCGGATCGCCGACGAGCTGGAAGAGGCCCGCAAGCTGCACGAGGACGCGCAGGCACTCTATGCGGAGTACCAGCGCAAGCAGAAGAACGCGATGGCGGAGGCGGAGGAGATCGTCGCCCATGCCAAGGCCGAGGCCGAGCGCATCGCCGCCCATGCCAAGGACGAGCTGGAAGGCACCATGGCGCGCCGGCGGGCCCTTGCCGAGACCAAGATCGCCCAGGCAGAGAGCAAGGCGATCCAGGACGTGCGCAGCATGGCCGCCGACCTCGCGGTCATGGCGGCCGGCCGGATCATGAAGGATCAGCTGCAGGGGCCGAACGGCGACACCGCGGCTGCCAACCGGCTGGTCGACGGCGCGATCGAGGATCTGGGCCGCAAGCTGCACTGACCCCGGCGACCGCCAAACAGGATCGGAAAAGGCCTCCCCTGCGGAGGCCTTTTTCTTTTCGGGGCCCTGGTGCCCGCGGCGCCGCCCCCGGGGCGGCGGCGAATGTCAGGTGAGATGGCCGGACAGGTCGTAGACCTGCCGCAGGTGCCGGTGCCCCAGAAAAGCGCGCCAGACCAGTTCCTTCTCGACATCGCCCAGCACCACCTGCCGCCGGCCGCGATGCACGGACATCAGGTTGCCCTGCGTTTCCCGCAGTCCGGCATAGAGCGCCTCCACCTCGCGAAGGCAGGCGGCATCATTGGCATCGAAGCGCCCGCCACGCCCGTCGAAATGCTGCTCGAGCGCGGCCAGAACCCTGACATTGTCGGCCACCAGATCCTCGAACCGCACCAGCGCGAATCGGCTGCCCGGCATGGCACCGCCGGCGACGAAGTCGAGCCAGCCGTCGATCCAGGCGGCCATGCGGGGAAACAGCTTCTGGAACAGGACGCTGCGCTGCAGCTCCGGCGGCAGCGCCCTGACATAGGACAGGTCCGCCTCTCCCAGTTCCCGGGCGAAGAACTTGTCCATCCCCTCCGACAGGATGAAATCCGCCATCGACATGGCGGCCGTGACCGGGTCGCGCACCAGCAGGACCACCGCCTGCGGCGGCCGCGCCTGAAGCCGCTCCCGGTTTTCCGGCGAGGCGGGGAAATGATCGTGCAGCACGCCCCCGGCCCAGCCGAAGGTTTCCAGCCAGGGCGGAATGATCCGGCCTGTCGTGAAGGATCCCTTGCTGACCCTGGCCCGCGGCAGCCCGGCAAGCCGGGCGAAGCATTCCGCGACGAAGGTGGAGCCCGATTTCGGCAGCGACAGGATGAAGCGCGGCGCAATGCCCTGCCGCGCGGCCGCACCTTCCAGGTACCGCTTCTCGAAACTGCGGTGCACCACCAGGGAATAATCGTCGTAGTCCATGCCGATGCGCAGCCCGGTCCGCAACAGATGCGCCTCGGTCAGCGCAAGGTCGCCACGGAACTCCGCGATCGCCGCCAGGGCATAGTGCCCGATCGGACTGTCGGGGTCGCGCTGCAGCAGCGCGACCGCCTCCTGCGCATAGCCGACCGCCTTCCGCCAGGTCGTTCGGTTGCTGTAGAGCAGGTGGACCGACTGGGCGGCCGCGGCGGTCGTGTCGGACATGGCTGCGGCCTGCCGCTCCCCCTTGCCGATTCCCCGGTCGCGCAGCTATTCCGCGGCTTCGGCCGGTGCCGTCTCCGGCTGCCAGCGCAGGCGCGGCTTGCGGGCGGCCTGCGTCTCGTCCAGGCGACGGCGCGGCGCGAGCCGCGGCGCGGCGGTGAAGCGGCTCTTGTCGCCCTCCCCCGTCGCCGCCTCTGCCAGCGCCCGCATGGTGGCGATGAAGCGGTCCAGGGTCTCCTTCGATTCGGTCTCCGTCGGCTCCACCAGCAGCGCCCCATGGACCACGAGCGGGAAGTACATGGTCATCGGGTGGAAGCCCTCGTCGATCATCGCCTTGGCGAAGTCCAGGGTCTCCACGCCGCTGTCCTTCAGGAAGGAATCGTCGAACAGCGCCTCGTGCATGCAGGGCCCGTCATAGGCCGGGCTGAGCACGTCCTGCAGCGATGCCAGCAGGTAGTTCGCGTTCAGCACCGCATCCTCCGCCACCTGCCGCAGGCCGTCGCCGCCATGCGACAGCATGTAGGTCAGGGCGCGGATGAACATGCCCATCTGGCCGTGAAACCCCTTCAGCCGGCCGAAGCTGTGGATGCCCTCCGCCGCCGCATCCGCCTGCCGCTCAACCAGGCGGAAGCCATCGCCATCATGCCGGATATAGGGCACCGGCACGAACGGCGCGAGCGGCTCGGAGAAGACCACCGGGCCGGAGCCCGGCCCGCCGCCGCCATGCGGGGTGGAGAAGGTCTTGTGCAGGTTGATGTGCATCGCGTCGATGCCCAGGTCGCCAGGCCGGACGCGGCCGACGATGGCGTTGAAGTTCGCCCCGTCGCAGTAGAAATAGGCGCCGGCGGCATGCACCAGTTCCGCCACCTTGACGATGTCGCGCTCGAACAGGCCACAGGTGTTCGGGTTGGTCAGCATGATCGCGGCGACGTCCGGGCCGAGTGCCGCCTCCAGCGCCGCCAGGTCCATCCGCCCGTCGTCGGTGGAGGGGATCGCCTCCACCTCATAGCCGCACTGCACGGCGGTCGCCGGGTTGGTGCCATGGGCGCTCTCCGGCACCAGGACCTTCTTGCGCGGGTCGCCTGCGGCGGTCAGCGCGGCACGGATCGCCATCAGGCCGCAGAGTTCGCCCTGCGCGCCCGCGGCCGGCGACATCGCCACGGCGGGCATGCCGGTCAGGGTCCGCAGCCATTCCGCCAGGCTCTCGATCAGCGCCAGCGCGCCCTGCACGGTGGAAACCGGCTGCAGGGGGTGCAGGTCGCCCAGCCCCGGCATGCGCGCCATCTTCTCGTTCAGCCGGGGATTGTGCTTCATGGTGCAGGACCCCAGCGGATAGATCCCGGCATCGATCGCATAGTTGGTCTGGCTGAGGCGAACGAAGTGGCGCACCACCTGCGGCTCGGCCAGGCCGGGCAGGCCGACCGGCGCCTTGCGCTCCATCCCGCCGAGCCGCGCCTTGTGCGCCGGCACCTCCGGCAGGTCGACGCCGCTGCGCCCCTGCTGGTCCTGCTCGAACAGCAGCGGCTCCTCGTGGACCAGGCCGCGATGGCCGCTGAAGGTCTCGATCGTGCCGTCGTCCGCGCCCGCGTCCTGCGGGCGGCTCTTGCGGCCCTGTGCGTTCAGCATGTCAGAGCACCTCCCTCAGGCCCTCGGCCAGGGCCTGGATGTCGCTGTCCTGGGTGAGTTCGGTCGCCGCGACCAGCAGGATGTCCTGCTGCCCGCCTTTGCGCGGTGCCAGCCGCGACAGCGGCACGCCGGCCAGCACGCCGCGCGCCGCCATCGCCTCCACCACCTCCGCGGCGGGCCGCGGCAGGCGCAGCGCGAACTCGTTGAAGAAGGCGGAGGTCTCCACCGTCACGCCGTCGATCGCCTCCAGCGCCTCCGCGGTCTGCACCGCCCGCGCATGGTTCAGTTCCGCCAGCTTGCGCAGGCCCGCTTCGCCCAGCAGGGACAGATGGATGCAGAACGCCAGGGCACAGAGGCCGGCATTGGTGCAGATGTTCGACGTCGCCTTCTCGCGGCGGATATGCTGCTCCCGCGCAGAGAGGGTCAGCACGTAGCCGCGGCGGCCGTCCTGGTCGACCGTCTCGCCGCAAAGCCGTCCCGGGATCTGCCGCAGGAACTTCTGCCGTGTGGCGAACAGGCCGACATAGGGCCCGCCAAAGGACAGCGGCACGCCGATCGACTGGCCCTCGCAGGCAACGATATCGGCGCCCATATCGCCCGGGGCGCTGACCAGCCCGAGCGCCACCACTTCCGTCACCGCCACGACAAGGAGCGCGCCCGCCTTGTGCGCAGCCTCCGCCAGGGGGCGCAGGTCGCGCACCTGGCCGTACAGGTCGGGGTACTGGACCACCAGGCAGGCGGTCTCGTCGTCCGGCAGGGCGGCGGGATCGGCACCGTCCCCGGTCTCGCAGACCAGCACCGGGTCGCCGGTGAAACCGCACAGGGTGCGCACCACCTCTGCGTAATGTGGATGCACCGCCGGCGCGACCACCACCTTGTGGCGCTTGGTGATCCGTTTCGCCATCAGCGCGGCCTCGCCCAGGGCGGTCGCACCGTCGTACATCGAGGCGTTCGCCACCTCCATGCCGGTCAGCAGGGCGACCTGCGTCTGGAACTCGAACAGCGCCTGCAGGGTGCCCTGGCTGATCTCCGGCTGGTAGGGGGTATAGGAGGTCAGGAATTCCGAGCGCTGGATCAGATGGTCCACGCTGGCCGGGATGTGATGCCGGTAGGCGCCCGCCCCCAGGAAGCTGGGCGCGGTGCCGGGCGAGAGATTGCGGCCGGCGAAGGCGGCGATCTCGCGCTCGACCTCGAACTCGCTTCTGTGGTCGGGCAGGTCCAGCGGCGCGGTCAGCCGCGCCGCCTCGGGCACGTCGACATAGAGATCGTCGATCGACCCCGCGCCGATCCGCGCCAGCATGGCGCTTCGGTCATCGGCGGTAAGCGGCAGGTATCGCATCAGGATATGGTCTCCAGGAATTCCTTGTAGGCCTCTTCGTCCATCAGGTCGTCGAACTCCGAGGGGTCGGTAATCTTGATCTTCGCAATCCAGCCCGCGCCCTCGGCGTCGTCGTTCACCGTCGCCGGCTCCTCGGTGAGGCCCTCGTTCACCTCGACCACCTCGCCGGTCATCGGCGCATAGATCTCGCTGGCGGCCTTGACCGATTCGATGACGGCGAACTCCTCCGCCTTCGCCACCGTGCGGCCGACCTCGGGCAGTTCGACGAAGACGATGTCGCCCAACTGCTCCTGCGCATACTCGGTGATGCCGACGGTGCCGATATCGCCGTCCAGCTCCACCCATTCATGATCCTTGGAGTAACCGATCACGCTCATCTGAGCCTCCCCTGACCCGGAAATCTGTTGCCTGGAACGCACTGAGCGACCGGGCGGCCGGACGGCCGCCCGCCGCAAATCCTGCTCAACGGGCGTAGCGGTGCGCCACGAAGGGCATCTCCGCGATCTTCGCCTCGATCCGGCGGCCCCGCACCATCAGGCCGACAGCGCTGCCGCTGGCGGCCTGCCCGGCCGCGACATAGCCCATGGCGATCGGCGCGCCGACGCTGGGCGCGAACCCGCCGGAGGTCACGGTGCCGATGCCGTCCTCGCCCTCGGCGGCGACGATCTCCGCGCCGGCACGTGCCGGCGCCCGGCCTTCGATGCGCAGCCCGACCCGCCGCCGCGCCGGCCCGTCCTGCAGCTGCTGCAGGATCACTTCCGCCCCCGGGAAGCCGCCCTCCAGCCGTCGGCGCTTGCCGATCGCCCAGGTCAGGCCGGCCTCCACCGGGGTCGTCGTCTCGTCCAGGTCCTGGCCGTAGAGGCAGAGGCCGGCTTCCAGGCGCAGCGAATCGCGCGCGCCGAGCCCGACCCAGTCGACCTCCTCCGCCGCCAGCAGGCGCTCGGCGAAGCCGGCGGCCCTGTCGGCCGGCACGGAGATCTCGAAGCCGTCCTCGCCCGTATAGCCGGAGCGGGTGACGAACAGCTCCGCGCCGTCCAGCGCGAAACGCCTGCCGCTCATGAAGGACAGCTCCGACACCCCCGGCACCAGCCTGTCGAGGACGTTCGCCGCTTGCGGACCCTGCAGGGCCAGCAGGGCCCGGTCGTCGAGGACGCGGACACTGGCCGCGCCCAGGGCGGCCTGCAGGTGCGCAATGTCCGCCGCCCTGCAGGCGGCGTTCACCACCAGGAACAGGTCATCGTCGCGCCGGGTGACCATCAGGTCGTCCAGCACGCCGCCGGCATCGTTGGTGAACAGGGTGTAGCGCATACGGCCCGGCTTCAGCGCCTGGATCTCGCCCGGGACCAGGGCCTCCAGCGCCGCCGCCGCATCGTCGCGGTCGATCACCACCTGGCCCATATGGGAGACGTCGAACAGCCCGGCCGCGGCGCGGCAATGCTTGTGCTCCGCGATGATGCCGGGGCGGTACTGCACCGGCATCTCGTAGCCGGCGAACGGCACCATCCGCGCGCCATAGGCAAGGTGAAGCGCATGGAACGGCGTCCGCGCGAGCGTCCCGCCCGCCTCCGCCGTCGTGCCGGATTCTGCCGCTGTCATGCCATTGCCTCTCGGTCCGTAAGGGCGCCCTGCCGGACCGGCCGGGAATCGGCCGGGCCCGCGCTGCGCCCCCTCTGTCACGGGACCTGAGAGATTTCGCCGCCGGACCGGGCCGGCGATCCGCAACAGGGACCGCATGGCCGCCGGCGACTTGCTCCGTCGGTGTGGACGCTTGCGCGCCCCGCTTTCCAGAGTTCGTCCCCCCGCGGTCCGGGTGCCTGAGAGTTTCCGGGGCGGTTGCTCCTTCGGCGCCGGCTGCCGGCCATACGGGCCGCATCGCCGGTCTCTCCCGCGGGGGATGGCTTCGCTACGAATATGTCGGCTGCCCCCGATGAAGTCAAACTGGCGAAGGCAAACCGGGGAGGTCAAACCGTGGCTGCTGCGACGGCAGCCATGCCGTCCGGCCGGCGGCTCAGAAACCGCGTTCCCGCCGGTTGTAGGCGAGCTGCTCCTCGGTAAGCTGCAGTCCGACCAGGATCTCGTAGTCCAGGCTGATCTGTCCGTCCGGCAACGGGATCACCTCGCGGCTGGATTCGGTCAGGCCGATCCGCCGCTGGCCCTGTCCGAACTCCGCCTGGCTCTGGAACACCTCCTTCGCAAGGATCTGCTCGTCGCGGGTCACGATCGCGATGTAGTAGGGGAACTGCACCGTGTCGCCCTGCAGGGCGGGGCCGCGCTCGATGACGAAGGTGACCGTCATCTCGACCTCGACCTTGCTGTTCTCGTCATGGAAGGCGCAGCCGCCGGCCACGGCCTCGGCACTCACCTCGAACTCCACGTCGGTCAAATCGCGGCCGGACCCCGGGCGGAACTTGGTCATCTCCGAGGTGATCGCCAGGATCCGCACGTCCGGGCAGGGCGGCGGCTTCTCGCGGCTGCAGCCGGCCAGGACAACCGAGGCGAGCAGCAGCAGGGCAAGGCACCGAACGGGATGGACCGGAAGGGATCGCATGATTATCTGGACTTCGACTGTTGGCCGGCGACGTCTGCCCGGACCGGAGCAGTCAGGCGGGCAGCAGCACGGGCGGCGGCCGGGGCGGCCTGGATGACGGAAGGACGACGATCGCGCGGCAAGGCGGTCCTTTCCACCCGGCGGGCGGTGAACTAGGTTCCGGGCGACGCGAAGTGTAGAAGAGGGCCGGAGGCCCGACAAGGAAGCCTTCGGCGCCCGCGCCGGCAGAAGCCGCCGGCGGGGACAGTGCAGGCGGAACGCCAGTATCGGACAGGCAGGCATGACGGAACAGCGCAGGATCGGCCTGGACTCGGGGTTGCAGGATGCGGGGGTGCAGGATGCGGGGGTGCAGGATGCGGAGATGCCGGGCGCGAACCTCCGGCAGGGTGGCGAACGCCCGCCCCTGACCCTGTATCTTGCCCGGCCGCGCGGCTTCTGCGCCGGCGTCGACCGGGCGATCAAGATCGTCGAGCTGGCACTGGAGCGTTTCGGCGCGCCCGTCTACGTGCGCCACGAGATCGTCCACAACCGGTTCGTGGTGCAAAGCCTGGAGGCACGCGGCGCGATCTTCGTCGACGAGCTGGACGAGGTGCCGCCGGAGATGCCGGTGGTGTTCTCCGCCCATGGCGTGCCGAAATCGGTACCGGCCGAGGCGGAGCGCCGCAACATGCTCTACGTCGACGCCACCTGCCCGCTGGTCAGCAAGGTGCATCGCGAGGCAGAGCGCCACCATCGCGACGGCCAGCACATCCTGCTGATCGGCCATGCCGGGCATCCGGAGGTGGTGGGCACGATGGGCCAGCTGCCGGACGGCGCGGTGCAGCTGGTGGAGACCGTGGAGGATGCCGGCCGGGTGGCCGTCGCCGATCCCGACCGGCTCGCCTACATCACGCAGACCACCCTGTCGGTCGACGACACCGCCGCCATCGTGGCCTGCCTGCGGCAGCGCTTCCCGGCGATCATCGGGCCGCACAAGGAGGATATCTGCTACGCCACCACTAACCGGCAGGAGGCGGTCAAGGCGATCGCCGGCGATTGCGACATGGTCCTGGTGATCGGCGCGCCGAATTCCTCCAACTCGCTGCGTCTGGTGGAAGTGGCACGCAAGGCCGGCTGCCCTTCAGCCGCCCTGGTGCAGCGCGCCGCCGACATCGACTGGCCGGCCCTGGCCGGCGTGCGCCGCATCGGCCTCACCGCGGGCGCCAGCGCGCCGGAAGTCCTGGTGCAGGAGGTGATCGCCGCACTGCAGGCGCATTTCGATGTCACGCTGCAGGACGTGACGGTCACCGAGGAAGACGTCCATTTCAAGCTGCCGCGCGTGTTGCAGCAGGCCTGACACGGCGGACAAGCGATGGCGGTCTATACGGAGATCGACGACGAATCGCTGGCGGCGCTGCTGGCCGAGTACGAGATCGGCCGCGCCCTGTCCTGCAAGGGAATCGCCGAAGGGGTCGAGAATTCCAACTACCTGCTGGTGACCGAGACCGGCCCCCACATCCTGACCCTGTACGAGAAGCGGGTGAAGGCGGAGGACCTGCCCTTCTTCCTTGGGCTGATGGACCATCTGGCCGCCCGCGGCTTCAGCTGCCCGACACCCATTGCCGGCCGCGACGGGCGCATCCTGCGCCATGTCGCCGGCCGGCCCGCCGCGATCGTCAGCTTCCTGAGCGGCGTCTGGCCGCGGCGCCCCACCGCGCGCCACTGCGCCGGGGTCGGCGGCGTGATGGCGCAGATGCACCGGCTGGCAGCCGACTTCACCATGCGCCGCGCCAACGACCTGTCGCTCGCCGGCTGGGCCAATATCGCGCGCGCCTGCATCGACGGCGCCGACGCGGTCGATACCGGGCTGGGGGACGAGATCGCGGCCGAGCTGGAGGCGCTGGAGGCAGTCTGGCCGGACAGAATCGGCGGGGCCGCAGCGCTGCCCCGCGGCATCATCCATGCCGACATGTTCCCCGACAACGTGTTCTTCCTGGACGACGGACTGTCCGGGGTGATCGACTTCTACTTCGCCTGCAACGACATGCTGGCCTACGACCTGGCCGTGGCACTGAACGCCTGGTGCTTCGAACGGGACGGCGCCTTCAACGTCACCAAGGGCCGCGCCCTGCTGGAAAGCTATGGCCGGGTGCGCCCGCTGACAGCGGCGGAGCTCGACATGCTGCCGGTCCTGGCGCGCGGCGCGGCGCTGCGGTTCCTGCTGACCCGGCTGTACGACTGGCTGAACCAGGTCCCGGGCGCGCTGGTGAAGCCGAAGGACCCGCTGGAATATCTGCGCAAGCTGCGCTTCCACCGCCAGGTCGGCGGCGTTGCGGGCTACGGACTGGAGGCGGCGGCGTGAGCGGCACAACGATGGTGGAGATCCATACCGACGGCGCCTGCAGCGGCAATCCCGGCCCCGGCGGCTGGGGCGCGCTGCTGCGCTGGAACGGGCAGGAAAAGGAACTGGCCGGGGCGGAGCCGCAGACCACAAACAACCGGATGGAGCTGATGGCCGCGATCGCGGCGCTGGAGGCGCTGAAGCGGCCGACCACGGTGCGGCTGCATACCGACAGCCAGTATGTCCGCAACGGCATTACCGAATGGCTGCCGAAATGGATCCGCAACGGCTGGAAGACGGCCGCGAAGAAGCCGGTGAAGAACGCCGATCTCTGGCAGCGGCTGCAGGCCGCGACCGAGCCGCATACCGTGGACTGGATCTGGGTCCGCGGCCATGCCGGCGACCCGGACAACGAGCGGGTCGACGCCCTCGCCCGCGAGCAGGTGGTCGCGCTGCGGCGCGGCGGCGGCTGAAGCAGAAACGGCCGCGGGGGATGCCCCGCGGCCGTTCCCTGCGACCGGCCTTGCGGCCGATCAGAGCTGGTTGAGCATGTACTCCGCGCTCGAGACCTCGAAGGCGCCGGGCGCCTCGACGTTCAGGTGCGTGACCTTGCCGTCGTCGACGATCATCGAGAAGCGCTGGCCGCGCATCCCCAGGCCGAAGCCGGAGCCGTCCATCTCCAGCCCCAGCGCCTTGGTCAGGTCGCCATTGCCGTCGCCGATCATGGTCACCTTGCCGTCGGCATTGGCTGACTTGCCCCAGGCGCCCATGACGAAGGCGTCGTTGACGGCGATGCAGACGATCTCGTCCACACCCTTGCCGCGGATGTCGGAGGCCTTCTCGACGAAGCCGGGCAGGTGCTTGGCGGAGCAGGTCGGCGTGAAGGCGCCGGGCACCGAAAACAGCGCCACCTTCTTGCCGGCGAACAGCTCGCCCGTCTTCACGGGCTTCGGGCCCTCTGCCGTCATGGTCATCACCGTGACGTCGGGAATCTTGTCTCCCACTTGGATCGGCATGCTCTCGTCCCCCTTGGCTGGCTTGACGCATAGGTCGGGTGAAAATCGATGCGGGCACACGGACGGGCCGGGCGGCCCCGCGGCGGCCCGGGACAGAAGATGGCCCGGGGCCGCGTCATGTCAATCGCCGCCGCCCTGCCGGTGCCCATTATCGCCGGCAGCGGTCACAATCACGCGATCCTCCACCGCACGGTCGGTATCCACCAGGGTGATGCGCAGGTCGCGCCCCGCCAGCGCCTGCAGCGCCTCTGCCGGACCTGCCCGCAGCCGCATCACGGCATGGCGCCTGTCGTCCGACAGGGTGACCTCCGGCACGCCGAACCACATGCCCTCGGGACCTTCCAGGAACAGGTCAGGGGCGGTGAACGGCTTCGCCGCCTCGGCGACCACCGCCAGCCGGCCCTCGCCCGCGGCGCCCGCCGGCGGCAGCCGGGCGGCAAGACGGACCTCCTGACTGCCGGCCTGTTCCGGCACCAGGCCGGCATACCAGTCCAGCAGCGCCGCCCCCGGCGTCGGGTCGCCGGTGCCGGGCTGGAGCATCAGGGCCAGATTGTCCGAATAGGGCACGCAGACCTCCTTGCAGACACCATAGTCCAGGTGCAGGTCGGCCAGCAGGGGCGCGCCGGCATCGCCGGCCGTCAGGCGGACCGGCAGCACCACCTCTTCGGTGTAGACGTAGTTCTGGGCGCCAAGCACCTCCTTGCGGTGCGGTGCCGGCCAGTCCACCGCGACCTCGCCCAGATTCTCCGATCCGGACCAGTCCAGCAGCGGCGCCAGGCCGTTATCCCCGGGATGCCGCCAGTAGAAGGTCCAGCCGGGCTGCAGCCGCACCTGGAGACCCAGCCGTGCCGCGCCATCGGGGCCCAGCCGGGTGCTGTCGGAAACCAGCCGCAGCGCCAGCTGCTCCTTCTCGATCCAGGGCGAAGCCCAGCCGTCGCCACCGGCTGCCGCCGGACCGGCAATCCCCGCCGCGGCCCCTGCCGCGACCCCCGCCGCGACAAGGAGCAAGAGCAGCGCCGCGCGGAACGGGGCGGCCAGCGACCGCGGGCGGCGATGGGTCGGGCAGGATATGGGTATCATGATACGCTCCGGTCCATGCATCGGGGGCCTTCGAGGCCATCCGTTCCGCAGAAATATCCCCGCAGGCCTGGAACAGGTAGGCCATGGCCCTCACATTCACGTGCGGATATCATGGATCCTTACCCCGGACCCGGAGGACCGATTGACCGGCAACAGCCCCTATCTCGAAGGGCAGCTTCTGATGGCGATGCCGCATATGAGCGACGAGCGGTTCGCCCAGTCGGTGGTCTATTTGTGCGTCCACAACGCCGACGGCGCCATGGGCCTGGTGCTCAACAAGGCCCTGGACGGCATCGACTTCGCGAAGCTGCTGGACCAGGTCGGCTTCGAGGGCGAGCCCGCCGACAATTTCCCGATCCAGTTCGGCGGCCCGGTGGAACCGGGGCGCGGCTTCGTGCTGCACACCGCCGACGTGGTGCGGGAGGAGACGATGATGGTCGGCGACGGGATCGCCCTGACCGCCACCGTCGACATCCTGCGCGCGATCGCGGAGGGCGAGGGCCCGGCCCATGCCATCGTCGCGCTGGGCTATGCCGGCTGGGCGCCGGGCCAGCTGGACGGCGAGATCCAGGCGAACGGATGGCTGCACGGCCCGGCCGACCTGGACATCATCTTCGGCACCACCGCCGACGACATGTGGCCGCGCGCGGTCGGCCGGCTGGGGATCGGCGACCCCTCCCGCCTGTCATCGGCCGCCGGTCACGCCTGATCGCTGGCACGCCTGGTCGCCGGCACGCCTGATCGGCGGGCACGCCTGGTCGGTGAGCCGCTGCGGACCGCGCAATTTCCTGTCTAGCGCAGGGCTGTCAATCCGCCCTCGGCATCGCCTTCGGCCCCTGCAGAAACCATACCCTGGGCAGCAACCATACCCTGGGCAGCAACCATACCCTGGCCAGCAGACATGCCCTGCGCGGCTTCCTTTCCGGATGCATCGGACAGCGGCGCCGGCATCTGCTGCCAGTCCTCCACCAGCAGCGCGTACAACTCGTGGTCGCGCCAGCGCCCGTTGATGCACAAATAGGATCTGGCCAGTCCCTCGCGCTGGAACCCCAGCCGCGCCAGCAGCGCCTTGGAGCGGACATTGCTGGGCAGGCAGGCCGCCTCGACCCGGCGCAGCTGCAGGGTCTCGAAGGCATGGGACAGGACCGCCTGCACGGCCTCCGACATATAGCCGCGGCCGCCATGCGCCTCTCCCAGCCAGTAGCCGATCTCGGCACTGGCGCCGGCGCCGCGGCGGACGTGGGACAGGCTGACCCCGCCCAGCAGGGCGCGGTCGTCGCGGCGGAAGACCAGGAACATGTAGCCGGTGCCGTCGCGCAGGTCGCGGCGATGGGCGCGCAGGCGGCGCTCGAAACCCTCGACGGTCAGCGCGTCGTGGGGCCAGGCCGGCTCCCACGGGGTGAGGAATGCGCGGCTTTCCGACCGCAGGCGCGCCCAGGCGGCATGATCCTGGCTGGTCGGCCAGCGCAGCTCCACCCGCTGGCCGACCAGCGGCGGCGCAGCGCCGCCGGACTGGCTCCAGCGGAACGGCCAGAGGCCGAACAGCGGCATCATGGCGCCGGACAGGGCCGTCAGCAGGGGAACGCTGGCCATCGCCCGCCGCCGCCGGTCAGAGCGCGAAGCGCTCCTGGATGGCGGCCCTGTCGGGCAGCCCGTCGACCGGCCCGACGGCCGCGAAGGACAGGGGACCGCCGCCGAAGACCCGACGCGCGGCGCGGATCACCGACTCCCGGTCCACCGCGTCTATGCTGGCCGACAACTCCTGCACGGTGAGCGGACGCCCGAACAGGTAGAGGTGCCGTGCCGCGATCTCCATCCGGGCGTTGGAGCTTTCCAGCGACATCAGCAGGCCCGCCTTGAGCTGCGCCCGCGCCCGTTGGATCTCCGGGTCGGTGACGTTCTCCACGCTGTCGCGCACCTGCTCCCCCAGCACGTCCAGCAGTTCGATCGCCAGGTCGTCGCTGGTGCCGGCATAAAGGGTCAGCAGGCCGCCATCGGCATAGGCGACCGGCTGCGCGAAGATCGAATAGGCGAGGCCGCGTTCCTCCCGCACCTCCTGCATCAGGCGGGAGGAGGAGCCGCCGCCCAGCAGGGTGGCGTAGACCTGCAGCGCGTAATAGTCCGGGTCGTCGAAACAGAGGCCCGGAAAGGCGAAGGACAGATGCACCTGGTCCAGGCTGCGGGCGTCCCGCAGGTCGCCGCCGCGATAGCTGGCCGCCTCGTAGGCGCCGGGCCGGGCGCCGCCATTGCCGCCGCCGGCCAGCGCGAAGCGTTCGCCGACCAGGTCGCGGAACCGGTCATGGTCCACCGCGCCGGCCGCGGCAACGATCATCCGCCCGGCGTCATAGTGGCGGTCGCGGAAGCCGCGCAGCACGTCGAGCGGCAGCGCCGCGATGCCGCGGTCGGTGCCCAGGATCGAACGGCCGATGGCCTGGTCCGGATAGGCGACCGCCTGCAGATGGTCGAACACCAGGTCGTCGGGGGTGTCCTGCACCATGCCGATTTCCTGCAGGATGACCTGGCGCTCGCGCTCCATCTCCTCGGGCGCGAAGACCGGGTTCATCACGATGTCGGACAGCAGGTCGACGGCCAGGCCCAGGTCGGCTTCCAGCACCTGGGCGTGATAGGTGGTCTGCTCCCGCGCCGTGAAGGCGTTGAGGCTGCCGCCCACCATCTCGATCTCTTCCATGATCTGGCGGGTGGAGCGGTTCTCGGTTCCCTTGAAGGCCATATGCTCCAGGAAATGGGCGGTGCCGTTCTCCACCGGATCCTCGTGGCGGGAGCCCGCATCCACCCATACGCCGACCGATGCCGAGGCAATGCCCGGCATGCTGTCGGTCACGACCCGCAGGCCGCCCGGCAATTCACTGACCTCTACCGTCATGTCGCTCCCATAACCGTTCGGGGGGCTTCGTCTCAACGATCTCATTCCCGCACAATGCGCGCCCGTTGCGCAACATGGGCCTGGATCTGCGCCAGGTCCGCATCCAGGACCTCGTAGCGCTCGGGGCGTTCGTAAAGGTCGGCCAGCCGTTCCGGAAGTGGCGGCCGCAGGCCGGTCGCCCGTTCCACCGCGTCGGGGAACTTCGCCGGATGGGCGGTCGACAGCACCACCATCGGCACCGCGTCCTCCGCCATCCGCTCCGCCGCGGCCACGCCGACCGCGGTATGCGGGTCGATCAGCCGGCCGGTCGACCGGTGGGTCGCGGCGATCGTCTCCAGGGTCTCCGCCTCGTCGACGGCGGCGGCGGTGAAGAGCGGCGCCGCCTGCTGCAGCAGGCTGCCAAGTTCGAAGCCGCCATCGGCATCGAGGCCCTGCATCAGCGCGGCGACCTTCGCGCCGTCGCGGCCGCAGGCGTCGAACAGCAGCCGTTCGAAATTGGAGGAGACCTGGATGTCCATGCTGGGGCTCATGGTCCGCGACACCTCGCCCTTGCGGTAGCTGCCGCTGGCGAAGACGCGTGCCAGGATGTCGTTGCGGTTGGTCGCCACCGTCAGGCCGGCCACCGGCAGGCCCATGCGCGCCGCCGTATAGCCGGCGAAGACATCGCCGAAATTGCCTGTCGGCACGCTGAACCGCACCGGCCGCGCCGGCCCGCCCAGCGCCACCGCGGCGGTGGCATAGTAGACCACCTGCGCCATCACCCGCGCCCAGTTGATCGAGTTCACCGCCGACAGCCGCATCCGCTCCCGGAACGGGGCATCGTTGAACATCGCCTTCACCAGGGCCTGGCAATCGTCGAAAGTGCCGCGCACGGCGATGTTGTGCACATTGCCGTCCGTCACGCAGGTCATCTGCCGGCGCTGCACCTCGGACGTGCGCTCGTGCGGGTGCAGGATGAAGATGTCGATCGCATCCCGCCCGCGGCAGGCCTCGATCGCCGCCGAGCCGGT
>MDTD01030439.1_pt1 | contig 19654 bp, 16 predicted proteins | sample 811221 | NCBI WGS metagenome assembly MDTD01 (sample SAMN05326646, study PRJNA326480) | marine metagenome | isolation source: seawater | place: Pacific Ocean: South West | collected 2011 | reverse complement strand
GCAGTCCCGCAAATCGGAGCGGTACTGGTCCCTATCAATTTCCGGCTCAAACCCGAGGATTTCGCGTACATCATCAATCATTGTGGTGCCAAGGTCGTCTGCGCACATCCCGACCATATCGAGGCAGTGGAATCGATCAGGAAAGACATTCCCGAGGCAAAAGTGTTCGTCGCCTTGGAAGGCAGTGCAGAAGGGTGGATTGATTATGAAGAGACACTGGCTGGGCATGAGCCGCAGTTTGCGTCTGTCGAGATTAATGAAACGGATCTCATCACGATCAACTACACCAGCGGAACTACAGCAAGGCCCAAGGGGGTCATGATTACGCATCGCAATGCCTATATCAACATCATGGGAACCCTGGCTCAACACCATCTTGACCCAGCGGATCGATATCTCTGGACCTTGCCGATGTTTCATGCCAATGGCTGGACATTTACCTGGATCAACACGGCCCGAGGCATGACCCATGTGTGCCTGCGCAAAGTTGAGCCAGCAGCCATTTTTCAGTTGATCAAGAAGGAAGCGATCACGATGTTCTGTGCAGCGCCGACGGTGTTGATCAGTATCGCCAATGCGCCAGAGGAGCTGCGAAACGGCGCGCCCAGGGGAGTGAGGCTTTTCACGGCAGGCGCGCCGCCGGCCGCAGCTACTATTGAACTGGTGGAAAAAGACCTGGGGTGGGAACTCACACACGTCTACGGTCTGACAGAGACTGCACCGCTCATTACGTTCTGTGAGCCCAGACCTGAACATGAGGGCCTGTCGGTTGAGGAACGCTCCAAGATCAAGGCCCGGCAGGGTGTGGAATTGGTCAGTTCGGGAGAAGTGCGTGTCGTGGATGAAACGGGTGTTGAAGTGCCGGCAGACGGCGCCACCTTGGGAGAGATTACGGTTCGCGGCAATGTTGTCATGGCGGGCTACTACAACGATCCTGACGCAACTGCGGCTGCGATCAGAAACGGTTGGTTTCATTCAGGAGATGCCGCCGTCGTACATCCGGATGGCTATGTTGAGATTCGGGACCGTTTCAAGGACGTCATTATCAGCGGAGGCGAGAACATTTCTTCGGTCGAGTTGGAAGGGTGTCTACTGACACATCCGGCTGTTCAGGAAACCGCAGTCGTTGGAATGCCCCACGAAAAATGGGGAGAAAGCCCCCATGCCTTCGTCGTCCTGAAATCCGGGGCGAGTGCGAGCGAAGATGAGTTGAAAGAGCATGTGCGGGCGCAATTGGCGCATTTCAAAACCCCGCAAGCCGTCAGTTTTGTTGATGAACTGCCCAAGACCGCCACCGGGAAGGTGCAGAAGTACGTGCTTCGCCAACATCAGCCGGGGATTGCGACCCAATGACCTGGAAAACTGGCGGCGCTCCAGAAATCTTCAGTCGGATTGGATTGCTATCCCGAAAGCGATCGTGTAAAACCGAAAGACATAAAAGCAAGTTAACAAGGAGGAAGATATGTATAGATTTTCAAAGTATTTGATCGCGACGGCTTTGGGTGCGGCGGCTTTTGCGGTATCACTATCGGGCCAAGCCGATACGATCAAGGTAGGGTTTAACGTCCCGCTGACAGGATTCGCCGCGGCCGATGGAAAATCAGCAAGAATCGGTGCCGAACTTGCGGTAGAACAGGTCAACGCGGCCGGCGGCATCAATGGCAAGAATATTGAATTGGTTATCTATGATGATCAGGCGAGTCCAAAAGAATCGGCGCCTCTGGCCGCCAAACTGATAACCCAGGATGAGGTAGTCGCGGGAATCTCAGGGAGTTACTCCGGGGCTACCCGAGCAGCAGCCACCATCTACCAGGAGAACGGAACGCCGTATATCTCGGCATATGCGGTTCATCCGGATATTACGCGCTCAGGAGACTATGTCTTCAGAACCTCATTCATGGGGGAAGTCCAGGGTCGCGCGGGTGCCAAGTTGGTGGGAGAGATGATGGGCAAGAAGCGTGTCTCGGTTATTACCCTTGCCAACGACTTTGGAAAATCACTTGAAGCCGGGTTTAAGGAAAAAGCCGGAGAATATGGGATTGAAATCCTCGGCGAGTATGACTACAGCATCAAGGATCGCGAGTTTGGGCCCATCGTGTCCAAAGTGAAAGCGGAATCTCCGGATGCGATCTATGCCTCCGGTTACTTCTTTACTGCCGGCCCGCTTGTCACTCAGTTGCGTGAGGCCGGTGTCACAGCCCCTGTAATCGGCCAGGAAGGTTATGACGGCGAGATGTTCATCAAGATCGCCGGCGATGCGGCAGAAGGTGTGATTATCACAACATCTCTTGATCGGGACTCCAATGATCCCCTCGCTCAGACCTTCATTACGGGTTTTCAGGCCAAGTCAGGCTATCCTGCGGACATGGTGAGTGCTTCCACCCACACAGCGGTTCTGGTTTTGGCCGAGGCACTAAAGCAGGTTGATCCGAACGACAAAGCGGCATTGCGACAGGCTATTGCTTCCACCTCGATCAACGCAGCAACCGGCAACATCTCATTCAATAAGTTGGGGGAGGTAAAGAAGTCGGTCCAGGTTCAAGTAGTACGCGACGGCGGGTGGCATCATTACGCTGTTATCTCAGATCCGGTATTGCTTGCTCCGCCTGAGGAGTAAAATTTCAAGACAGATATGGGGCTGAGAGGCCCCATATCCTTTTCTGCAGATCATTTCTCATGCTGGCGCTTGACCTGTTGCTTCAGGGCATTGTTCAGGGAGCAATCTATGCGTTAATCGCGCTCGGCTTGACCCTGATCTACGGCTTGCTGCGTATCCTGCATGTCGCCCACGCGGCATTGTTTACCCTGGGCGGCTACATCGGGGTCATCGTTACTAATCAGACTGGAAGTCTTGCGCTTGCCCTGGTTCTTTCGATGGTACTTGTGGGACTGCTCGGTATACTGATTTATCGCGTTGCGTATAAGCCACTTCTGGACAAGTCTCCGTTGGTGGCTCTGATTGCCTCCATTGGGCTTTTCATCGCCTTTGAGGAGGTTTTCCGAATTGTTTTTGGCAGTTATGGACTTTCTTTTGAGGATCCACCCCTTCGGACTCAGATAGATCTGGGAGGAGGATTACTGATCAGTCACTCGAGACTGCTCATCGTTGGAATGGCTGTTGCCATATTGGCGATCCTCGCGTGGCTTTCTACCCGCACGAGAACAGGAATCGCGTGGAAGGCCACCGTGACTGACCCGCAGATTGCGTCTTCTTTCGGTATCAATATCGAAAGAGTGCGCTACCTGAACTTTTTCATAGGATCAGCTCTGGCAGCAGCTGCTGGCGTGATGGTGGTCCTTTTAACCAATCTCGTCGAGCCGACGATGGGCGCTGTGGCGTCATACAAAGCCCTGGCTATCATCGTGCTGGGAGGGTTGGGAAGCGTTCGCGGAACGTTGGTGGCGGCTCTTGCTATCGGTATTGTTGAGTCCTTCGGCACCGTTTATGTCGGCCATATACTGGATCGTGACGCCCTTGCGTTCGCTTTTCTCGTCGTCGCACTGATGGTCAGGCCGCAAGGCTTGTTTAAGGCGGACTAGGAGGTACGGTGGCTTACGAGATCATTCTCCTGACGACGATGGCGATCACAGTGTTATTCGCACTGTCATTGAATGTGATTACGGGCTTCTGCGGGCAGGTCAGTCTGGGCCATGCCGCGTTTTATGGGATCGGGGCGTATGCGGGGGCGATGCTGACAAAAGCAGGCTGGCCGCTTTTGGCCGCGCTTTTGCCCGCGGCAGGCCTTGCCGGGTTTATTGGGTTTTTGGTGGGATTAATGTCACTGCGAGTCCGGCATGACTTTTTGGCGATTACTACGATGGGAATCGCATTCCTTTTTGTGGGCTTTGTGCGTAAGCAAGAATGGCTTGGAGGAGAAATCGGGATTTCAGGTATCCCCGCCGTCGCGTTCGGCCGAGAGGGATTACTGGTGGTCGCGGTGGCTTGTGCCGGACTTTTTGCGGCGGTAACGATCTACCTGAAACGCTCCTGGATGGGTTTTGCGTTTGACTCTATTGCTGATGATGAGGATACCGCCCGCATACTCGGGATAGACGTACCGAGATTCAAGTTGTGGGCATTCGTTATCGGAACATCAGGAGCGGGGATTGCTGGCGCGCTTTATGCACATCACGTGCGCTATATCGGGCCTGACAGTTTTGGATTTGTTGAATCCGTCACGGTGCTTGCGATGGTGATCATTGGGGGTATTGGGTCTGTCTGGGCCGTCGCGTTGGCAGCGGCTGTATTGTCAGTCCTGCCTCTGTGGTTCCAGTTTGTCGATGACTACAAACTTCTGATTTATGGCCTCCTGGTTTTTGCAGTGATGAGGTTTTGGCCGAATGGTATCGCGGGCGCGCTGCAGAACTTCAAGAGAAGAACAAGGTAGTCCCTACAGATGCTGCTAAAGGTCTCAGAAGTGACTGTCCAATTTGGCGGTGTCACGGCGGTTGCAGATCTCTCGTTGGAGATTGGGCAAGGCGAACTGATTGGCATCATCGGCCCTAATGGCGCCGGAAAAACTACGCTCATGCGGGTGATTACGGGGATGGTCCGACCTACGTCCGGACGTGTCCTGTTAAAGGGATCGGACATAACGCACTTGACCATAGATCAGCGAGTGCGTTCAGGTCTTGCTCTCGCCCAACAGATCGTAAAGCCGTTGGCGACATTTACCCTTGCAGAGAACGTCGCACTGGCCTGCGGTTCTAGACGCATGGGTTCGCCTTGGCAAGCGATGACGACCATTGATCGAAACTTGGAGTTGGAGCGGGCTAGGGCGTTGCTCGAGATGGTCGGGATCGGGGGTGCGGCAGATGACTATCCTTCGGAAGTGCCACTAGGGTATTTAAAGTGTCTTGAGCTGGCCCGTGCTCTCGCACTTGAACCAGATTTAATACTTTTGGATGAGCCACTGGCCGGGCTAAATCAGGCTGAGGCGGCGCAGATGGCAGACCGTATCGCGTCGCTAGTAACTGCTACGCGGAGCATTATTCTCATTGAGCACAACCTTCGAGAGGTGATTCGTATCTGCCCCAAATTATTTGTCCAGGACCACGGAGGGAATCTCGACTTTGGCCCAACTCAACAGGTGATGGCCAATCCCAAGGTCCGTGCCGCCTATCTCGGAGAGGGGGCAGGCTGATGCTGCAGATCAGGAATCTTCAATGCGGTTACGAAGATATTGTGGCAGTGCATGACCTTTCGTTTGAGGCAGCGGCAGGTGAGGTATTCGCCTTGATCGGCGCGAATGGGGCGGGCAAGACCACAACGATTATGGCCCTCGCTGGCCATGTCGCTCCTATGCGCGGGTCCATTCTCGTTGAGGGGCAGGATATCAGCTCGGAGAAAGCACAGGGGAGGCTCTCCCATGGAATAGCGCTGGTTCCTGAGGGTAGGCGAGTGTTTCCGGATCTTTCTGTGGAGGACAATCTGACGGTCGGCGGCCATACCGTCGGCAGAGAGGCGCTGCGGTCAAATCGTGAGAATGCGTACCAGATTTTTCCGAGACTGGCAGAGCGGCGAACCCAGCTAGCCGGATCTTTGTCCGGGGGCGAACAGCAGATGCTGGCTATTGCCCGCGCCATGATGGCCAGCCCAAAGATTCTGCTTGTGGACGAACTTTCCCTTGGGTTGATGCCTAAGATGGTGGACGAGTGCTATCAGGTTGTTGATACGCTTAAACAGCAGGGTCTTTTGATTGTTCTTGTAGAACAAAGTACCCAGAGAGCCCTTGAAGTGGCCGATCAGGTTGCTGTGCTCGAATCCGGACGTCTTGCTTGGTACAGCAGCGGAGAATCAGCACGCCGCGATTCATCGATTGTCAGCGCCTATCTTGGTGCCTGAGCCTGTTCTCAGGCAGTGCTTCCTGCATCTTTGACCTCTGTGCGCAGGGCGAAAAGATTGCTGCCGATCAGAATGGAAAGCCCCAAGAGAGTGAGGGCGGTTGGCGTTTCACCCCAGATAAGGTATCCAAACAACGCAGCCCATACGATGTAGCTGTATTCAAAAGGGGCAACAATCGCAGCGCGGGCACTCAGGTAGGCCTTGTTGAGGCAGAAGAACCCGATTGTGGCGATCACTCCTAAGGAACACATGATGACAAGGTCAGTGGTCTCAGGCTGAGTCCAAGCGCGGAACAGGAAAGCCATTGAAGGATGCGTGGAAACGAGTCCGGAAGCCGTGAGCAGAACAATCAGATACGTGATTAGTCCACCTGCCGAGTGTGCCACTGTGAAGTAAAAAGTCACCGTCCATGGGTTGTCGCGGGAGCTGATGTAACGGGCCATCACACTGTTCAGTGCATAGGTTAGCGCTGCCAGGAAGGCAAAAGCTATCGCGATGTTGGCAAGACGTCCTTCAAATCCAACCGCAATAAGGACGCCGATGAACCCCACAAGCGTCGCCAGCCACCGCCGCAGTCCCACCCGTTCACCCACCAGAATCGAGGAAAAAACGACAACCAGTATTGGAGCCGTGAAAGTGATGGTCACCGCATCGATAAGGGGCAGCGAGGCAAGTGAAAGGTAGTATGCGAGATAGGATAGGAATCCCAGGATGCCTTTCAGGAGGATCTTGAACGGCTGATACACCCTGAAACCGCTGCGTCCCAACCGTATTGCAACGATGACTCCAATCAATCCTAACGCGATCACGCTGCGGACGATCACGATCTGTAAAATGGAATAATCAGCGCTGAACAGCTTGATGATCACGTCCTGCAACGAGAACACAAAAAGTCCAGCAATGACGGCAGTAATGCCGACGAATGGACGGTTATCCTGATTAAGTGTCGCCATGTAGAACGCCCTTTTTTGGCGATTAGGGGCGGAAGGCTAAAGCGGTTTGTGGACCGGGACAACCACTTGATTGACTTAGTGTCGCACACAGTGAAGACCTTTTCTAGAAGCGTCAAGAATGCGTGATCCCGGGTGAGACGGCCCCTTTTGTATGTGCGTTTTGGACTTTTGGTGAAGCTCGAAAACCTTTAGGATCCACCGATGAAGAAGGAGAAGGATATGAAAACACAAGAAGAAATCTGGCACTTGCCCGTAGGACGCACCCATGAGGTTGCCGCGTCGGCGGCGTCGCTGTCCTTTGTGGGTGGGGCAGGTGATTTCGATCAGCAAGGGCGGGTGAGATGTCCCGAAGATTTCAGCGGACAAATAAAAGGCGCTATCGAGAATGTCGGATCAGCTCTCACGCAGGAGAACTGTTTACTAGCGGATGTTATCCGAGTCAAAGCCTTTGTCCAACTGTCGGAACAGGTTAGCGAGGCCGCAGTAGTGACGATGTTGCTGAATGGATTGCCAAATTCGCCTGCTCCAGTGATTTCGGTAGTCCCAGTAGAGATGCAGCCTTTCCCTAAGCAGAAAGTACAGCTCCAAGCGATCGCCAAGCGAGGTTGGCGTGATATGACGTATCAAGCTGTAGAGGATAAGTTGAGGATTGCTTCGGCAGACTCAGACGACGAGATCATTGTGACTAATGCGCTTCGGGTTGGTGAGTTCATTGCTGCTGCCAATCGGACAGCGGCGCACTGTACAGAGACCTATGACGGGAGTATCGACGGGGTGGAGCAGTGTCATGTCATCATGAACTCCCTGAACAGCGACCTCAAGACCGTTGGTGCCACACTACAAGACGCGATCAAACTCGAGGGTTACTATCAGGGGGTCACCCGGGCTCAATGGACTCCATTCGCCAAAGCCCGGGCATCCTACTTTGCAGAGCCCGGCCCACCGGCAACAGTGATCCCCTGCCATCTTGGAGGACACGACCGGACCATGACCCGCGTTGGTGTGCTGGCAATGCGGGAGCGGCGCAATAGCTATGATAAGTATATTCCGAGAGAAGATGCTTGGCCCGAGCGGGTTTGGGATTGGCCAGCTGAATTACCTTACCGTCAGGCGCAAAAGTTGCGGGGCATGATTTGGCTGGGTGGTCAGGTTCCCGCACAACCTTTCTCCAATACCGGAAAACGGGTGCACCCGGGCCAACTGCTGCCGCAGGCTCGTTTTACGATGAGTTACATCAGCGATCTGTTAAGACCTTTTGGAAAGGCGCCTGCCGATCTCAAGTTGTTGGTCTGTTACTACCGGAGATTGCCGGACCATGATGAAACCGAAGCCTTGGTCCACCTGCTTGCGGATTATTGCGGCGGCGTATTGCCGCCGCTCAGCCTGATACCGGTGGATCATATGCAGGATAAAGATTCCACCATTGAAATCTGGGGAGTTGCGCAGGGTTAGCATTCTCGGACCGGCGCAAGGCGCATGTGCTGGGCGGAGGGATTCGCCTTGATTTTGATCCGATAGTGTCCTTATCATGGATGAGATGGATTTGCCGGCTAGAAACGGAAATTAGACAGGGGGAGTTATGAGCGTACTGATTAAAAACGGGCGTATTGTTACTGCGGTCGATGACTATCAGGCGGATATTTATATAGAAGATGAAAAGATCTCCATGATAGGTAAGGACCTCAACGTCGAGGCCGCCAAGGTGATTGACGCCAAGGACCGTCTCGTTATCCCTGGCGGTATTGATCCGCATACGCACTTTGATATGCCGTTTGGTGGAACGAGGAGCGCAGATGATTTCGAATCCGGTCCTCGGGCGGCGGCATTCGGCGGGACGACCTGTGTGATCGATTTTGCCATTCAGACGAAAGGCAGTTCGACCCTTGAGGGGATGGATACCTGGCACCAAAAAGCCGATGGCAAGTCACTGATCGACTATGCCTTCCATATGATTATCACGGATATGCCGGAGTCTCGTCTTCCGGAAATGCAGAAGCTGGCAGACGAAGGTATTACTTCCTACAAGCTCTTTATGGCTTATCCAGGTGTGCTCTATGTAGACGACGGGACGCTTTACAGGGCGTTCCGTCAGGCGGGGGATAACGGGACACGCGTTTGCATGCACGCGGAAAACGGAATCGTCATTGATGAAATAATCAAAGAAGCGCTCGCAGACGGGCACACCGAGCCCAGATACCATGGTCTGACACGCCCGACCCGAATGGAGGCGGAGGGCGTTTACCGCTCGATCGCGATTGCAGAGGTCGCCAAAGTACCGCTATATATCGTGCACCTGTCCTGCTCCGATGCCCTTGAGGAGGTGAAGCGTGCGCGTGCCCGCGGTGTTGATGTCATCGCTGAGACCTGTCCGCAATATCTGTTCCTGGATCAGAGTTATTACGATCAAGAAGGTTTTGAGGGTGCGAAATACGTGATGACACCTGCGCTTCGCGAAAAGTGGAACCAGGATGAACTCTGGCAGGGACTGAAGTTCCGGGATCTGGAAACGATCGCAACGGATCACTGCCCGTTCTGTTTCAAAGAACAGAAAGAGCTGGGTTTGGATTCCTTCACCAAGATTCCCAACGGCGCTCCCGGTGTCGAAAACCGAATGAGCCTGATTTACAACGGTGGTGTGGTGAAGGGGAGGATGGATATCAACCGCTTTGTGGAGGTCACCTCAACAGCTGCTGCCAAGGCTTTCGGCCTTTTCCCCAAAAAAGGAACGATCGCGGTGGGCACTGACGCGGATATTGTAATTTTTGATCCGGAACGCACCGAAACGATCAGTGTCAAAAATCCCTGCACGCATCATATGCGGGTGGACTACTCTGCCTATGAGGGCTTTAAGGTGAAGGGCTTTACGGAAACTGTCCTGAGTCGTGGCCGGGTCATCATCGAGAAGAACGAGCAGAAGATTGAGCGGGGCGGGCAGTTCGTAAAGCGGGCGCTGACCGGCTCACCCTGTTTACACTGACGACTCGCGTTTTAATTTGTCCGACGGTCGCCTGTTTTGTGGCCGTCGGTCTTTATCTTGGAGATCCTGCTTTGTACAAACTCTATGGCAGTCTCGGAGCCGCCAGTATGGCCCCGCATTGTGTACTTGAGGCGTCCGGCGTGGACTATGAATTCGTCCCCGTGGATATCTCTGATGATTCGGAGCGGGACCCGGAGTATCTGAAGCTCAATCCCCATGGCCGGGTACCGACGTTGGTGATGAATGGGGAGATCATGATGGAATCCGCTGCGATTTCAATGTACCTGGCGGACAAGTATCCGCAAGCAAAGATGGCGCCAGGATTGGACGATCCGCTCCGATGGGAGTATCTGCAGTGGAGTACATACCTGACCAATACCCTCCAGGAAACCATGCTCCTGAAACGGTACACCTCGGGGTACACCACCGACAATGATACTTCAGCGGTATCTGAGTGCGCAGCTAGCAGGCTTGATCACATTCTGGGCATCATCGAAGACGGACTGGAGAAGCATGATGGACCGTTTTTTCTTGGAAACAGCCTGAGCACTCCGGATGTTTATCTGAATATGGTGCTGGAGTGGGATCCTGAAATCGGCGCGGGCGCGCGCGAAAGGGGAGAGTGGCCGAATATCGGCAGTAACTATGACGCCTTGTTTACCCGGGAGGACATCGCGGGGGTGCTCCATCAGAACGGATACCCCGGCCCCAGGGGCTGAGCCGGGCCGACTGCGCCGTCAGTTCAGCCACTGACCCTCGGGCAGGGAGTCAATTTCTTTGCCGGCCATCCAGCGCCCCTGGAACTGGAATCCTTCATCCTCCATTTTGGCGAAAAAGTTTTGAGGATCATTGCCTTCGATATGTGCCCGGTGTGCATCGGCATCGGTAAATATCTGGGTATAGAGAAAGACATTCGGATTGTCGGCGGCCCGACAGACAAAAAACTGCTTCATCCCCGGCTGATTTTCCAGGCAGGTGTAGCGATATTCGTCAATCAGTTGCTCGATGCGATCCAGGTCGCCTTCAACGACCGCTGTGACGTGAACGATGTAGGTCATGTCGAGGCCCAAAGCTCGGTACTGAGATAGCGCTCCCCGGTGTCTGCCAGAATCGCAAGCAGTTGACGCTCCCTGGCTTCCTCCCGCTTGGCGTATTCCAGCATGCCCACCACTGCGGCGCCGCATGAAATGCCGCAAAAAATACCTTCCCGCTGCGCGAGTTGACGGGCAACCGCCATGGCATGATCGGCATTCACTGCAATGATGTCGTCGTAAGCACCTTGGTCGAGTGTATCCGGAATAAACCCTGGCGCGGTACCCATAATCCGATGTTTACAGGCGATGCCTTTCGAGAGTATCGGGGAATTGTCAGGCTCGGTAGCAACAATTTTGATTCCGGGAATTTCCTCACGCAGGACAGCCGATAAACCGCTGATGGTGCCGCCAGTGCCGGTAGTGCAGATGACGGCTCCCAGGTCACCATCGAAATCGCCGATGATTTCCTTAGCCGTCTGGCGATGGGATTGCGGATTCGCCGGGTTATAGTGCTGCCCAACAAAAAAGTAGCCTTCCTCCTTTTCTAGACGTCGTGCTTCTTCGATAGCTCCCACAGTGCCTTTATCAGCGGGCGTCAGAATCAACTCGGCGCCGAAAGCGCGCAGGATCGCTTTGCGCTCTTCACTCATGTCGGCAGACATGACGAAGATCGCCGGGTAGCCCTTCACGGCGGCTACCATCGCCAGGCCGATTCCGGTATTCCCCGAAGTAGGCTCTATAAGCGTGTCACCCGGTTTTAGCAGCCCTCGGGCTTCAGCGTCCTCAATCATGTTGAGTGCCGGGCGATCCTTTACCGATCCACCGGGGTTGAAGCTTTCAAGTTTGACCCAAAGGGAGTGTGCGTGGCCGCTGTCAAAGCTATGCAGACGGATCGTGGGGGTGTGTCCGATCGTTTGAAGGATATTGTCGTACTTCATGGAGGTAGTTTAACGGTTCATGAGTTCCCTAAACCTTCCCAAAAAAAGGAAATGACTCAATCCCAGAGATGACCGTATCGTTAATCGTGACCGATCCTGTTGCGGCGACCGCGATCGCGGACCGATATCCTGGACTTGTCGGCAGGTCGTAAAGAACGCTTTGACCGATATCTTCAGGACGCCACTCGGTCGAGCAGAGTTTTGCCGGGGCATCAGGGTCGACATTGACCGAAAACTGGTCAAGCGGCAGCGATAGCCCCAGTCCATGAAGTTTGAGGTAGGCTTCTTTTCGAGCCCAGCAAGCAAAGAATGCTTTTGACTGGAGCCGTTCCGGCAGGTCTGAAAGCGCTTGGATTTCCGCCACTGAGAAAAACCGCTGCGCCAGATCTATCCAACGGTTGCGCGTGGGAGGCCGAATATGCTCGACATCGATGCCGAGAGTCGCGCTTGCGCTGAGTGCGATGCAGGCTTCGTTGTGCGAGTGAGAAAGATTGAAAAAGAGGGAATGGTCTTCGAGAAAGGGCTTGCCTTTTTCTCCGTAAGCAAAGACGACATCGGCGGGCCCGATGTTGAGATTTTGGGCGATGATACCGCGCAGTATGGCTCGGCAGGATATGAAACGAGTGCGGTCACGTTCAAAGAAAAATCGGTTCGCCCGTTCATTTTCGCTACCCGACAGACACCATCTCAGGGCGGGCGCGCAGTCGGCCAGGTCCGCGAGGGAGAGCCTCCAGACATCAACAGAGACTGAACTGATCATCGGCCGTCTTCGGAAGCGACAGTGTCCCTGGAGTCAGGATCAGGTCGGGCCAGCACAATCATCGCCACACCGGTTAGCACGACCAGACCGCCCAGCAACACCCCAACGCTCGGACGTTCACCGAGAAGAAGTACTGAAAATCCAATAGCAAAGACCGGCAGCAACAACAGCACCGGCATCACATGAGATACAGGGTTTCTGCGCAGCACCGTGAACCACACGCCATAACCTGCCACTGTCATGACCAGGCCAAGGTAAGCGACGCTTCCCCAACCGATCCAGGTGGCGTGTTTCACTGCCTCCCACTGACCTTCCTCAAAAATAAATGAACCCAGGAGCATTTGCGGTGCGGCCAGAACGCCCAGCCAGGCAATTCCAGTAAAGCCATCTAGCTGATCGCTAATTCGCTTGTACATGACCTGTCCGACGGCCCAGATTACGGCGCCACTGCCGGTCAGGATAATTGCAAGTAACTGGCCTTCGGTATCGGGAAGCCCGGCAATGAGCACGACGCCGAGAAACGAGACCACCATCCCGCAAATCCGCAGCAGACCTGGACGTTCGCGAAACACCAGGATGGCAAGCAGGACGCCGCTGGGAACCTCCAAGTGGACAACAATAATAGCGAGTGAGGTATCGATCATGGAAAGACCGGTAAAAGTCAGGCCATATTGAATCGTAGAGCCCACCAGGGCGATCCAGAAAAGATCTTTCAGGCAGTTTCGGGGAATCGGCACGAACCAGACCAGCACAAGTGCTGCGATCGCAAAGCGGATACTCATTAACAATAATGGGGGAAATTCTTCTAGCCCTGCCTTGGCTACGACGAAGCCCAATGCCCAACTAAACGGAACGAATAGGGCGAGCAAGAATTCCCGTGCCTTCATAATTTGAACCTGATGTTGTTCATTGCCGAAGCTTGTGCAAGCAGGCGCAATTCCTAGGTTGGCAAGATCCCATGGATCAGTTAGTCTGCCTGCGAGACTTATATATTGAGGCAACACTGAGTGCTTGGCGCATTTATAAAAACCCTGGTTAGGGCTGTATTAATTTCTTCTGCAGGTATTATCCCTGCTCTTGGATCTTCAGGACCGTCTGATCAGGCTTTCTGGCTCACGACGACGTCTTCGAAGGGTCCCGGGTCCGTGCAGGCAATCGCGGGAGTCAGTCACGATGATCAACTTCTGCTCTCATCAGTTCATGGCCCAGGTCTCAGCCTGAGCGGGTTCTGGGGCGAGGGAAAGGGGCTATCCCCTCTCAGTTCATCGCTCTCCCTCACGGAGCGAGATGCCAGTCTTTTTCATGGAAATTATCGGCGGCCTGGGTATTTTTCAGGCGCCGCGGTGGATTTTCTGACTGGGGGAATTCAGTTTACTGCGGGAGTGTCCCAGGTTAGCGCAGTACAGACCGTAGATCGGATAAGCTGGTTTGCCGGTGCAACATCGGGCGCACTCGCGCTGCAACTTTATCGCGTAGACAATGAAGATACTGACCAAGCTCATGCACTTGGATTGCAGTTGCGTCTGCCAGTGGGAGAGATCCAGACGGCTTTTGCAGCGGCTGGTTCGGAGGTTTCTTCCGCGAATCTGAGATGGCAACTGCCGCTGGGACGTCACTTGTGGCTGGGGTTTGAAGTCCGTGACGGACGAAGCAGTCGCTTTGACAGCGGAGAATATCAGCAGTGGTTGGTTAATTTCAGCGGTCGGCAAGGGGGTCAAGACCGCCTGCTTGCCCTAGAAGGCGGGACCAGCACCGCCGACATTGCGACCACCGTGGCACTGGCGGCGGGGGCTGTGGGAATTGCGCTGGTAGCGAGTTCTGGTAGCGAGTCGTCTGATAACCAATTACGTTTCTCCACTCAACACGAGGCTGCCCGGAATGTCCTGAACGGAATCAATCCCACATCGGTAGCGGAGAATCTGGAGTACGGAGGCTGGGTGTATCGCAACAGTGACAATACCTTTAGCGCGACCGAGCCCATTAAGGGGACTGTCGATAGAGTCAGTATTGGACCTCCTTCGAGTGTCGGGGCAGGAACCGCCACTGCAACTTATCACACTCACGGCGCTACTGACCCGAGATTCGATAGTGAGAACTTTTCTTTTCTGGATATCAGTCTGAACAATAACTGGGGTGTGGACGGCTATCTGGGGACGCCAGCGGGGTTGTTCAAGTTTCACCACTTTTTAACAGGAGTGATTACCACGCTCGGGACGATTGCGAACTGACACGGTCACTACTGACGCCAATAGGATTCCTATCAAATATGACGAACTCTTTATTCGCCGATGCTGTTGTTATTGGAGCCGGAATTATCGGCACAGCAGTGGCTTACGAACTCGCTAAAAGGGGTCAGCGCACGGTTTCGGTAGATCGGGCGCCCAAAGCGGGTTATGGCTCAACCTCAAGTTCCTGCGCAATCATTCGAGTACATTACTCGACATTGGAAGGGACGGCTTTTGCTTTTGACGCTTATCATGATTGGGAAGATTGGTCAGGATATCTAGGGGCGGCATCGGCAAAGGATTTAGACGAGGCCCGGTTTCATAAAACCGGATGCCTGGTCATGAAAACCGAAGGAAATAGCCACCTGACCAAAATCCTTGATAACGCGCGCTCGCTTGCCATTCCGTATGAAGAGTGGAACGAGGATGAGATTACACGACGATTGCCGGGCTATGATCTTCGGTGCTATGCGCCCGCAAAGCGAATGGAGGATCCGTCCTTTGGAGAGCCTGAGAGCGGCCAAATTGAAGGAGGAGTATTTTTTCCGACCGCGGGCTATATCAGCGATCCACAGTTGGCATCGCAGAACATCCAGTCCGCAGCTGAGGCTGCGGGGTGCCGTTTTCTTTTTAACCGCGCTGTCAGTGGGATTCCTTCGACGGGAGGCCGGGTGCAGGGTGTCGTGCTGGAAGACGGCACCCTTATCAACGCGCCGGTGGTGGTCAATGTGGCTGGTCCTCACTCATCCAAGATCAACGAACTGGCGGGCGTGACTGGCGATATGAAGATTACCACCCGTGCTCTGAGGCAGGAGGTGGCGCACGTGCCGGCGCCGGAGGGTCTGGATTTCGAAGGCGCTGGACTGGTGGTATCGGATAACGATATCGGCGTGTATTGTCGTCCGGAGACCGGCAATTATGTTCTCGCGGGCAGTGAGGATCCTCCTTGTGATCCGCATGATTGGGCGGATCCAGACGACTTCAATCGTGACTTCTCGGACCAGGCCACTACCCAGGCGCTGCGTCTGGCTCAGCGTATGGGCGGACTGAAACTGCCGAATCGGATGCGCGGGGTGGTGGACCTCTATGACGTCACCGAGGATTGGTTGCCGATTTATGACCGGTCTGCGATTGACGGCTTCTATATGGCGTGCGGGTCGAGCGGGAACCAGTTTAAAAATGCGCCGGCCGCCGGCCGTTTGATGGCCGGCTTGATCGAATATTGTGAATCAGGTCGCGACCATGACAAGGAGGCTTTCCGATTCAAGTTGACGCATATCGACTATGAGCTGAATACAGCGAGCATGTCTCGCCGGCGGCAGATCAATCCAGACAGCAGTTTTTCGGTCTTAGGCTAAGACCTCGCCGGTGTGCCGAAGACGCGGGCTAGACGATCTCCAGACCGAACTGTTCAGCGGTTTCCACCAGAAGTTCCCATAAGGACACAGCAAAGCCCCGGGGGATGAAGAGTTCGTAGCCTGCGTCACTGTGCCGCAAGGTGACACCCACGTGATGAATACCTGCAGAAGCGACTTGATTGACTCCGAACCGATCGGGACGCAAATCAAGGGGAAGCAGCCGGTTGAGACAAACAGAAGCCTCCGGGCCTGACACTAAAATCCGCGTTCTCGAGTGAGACAGGTCCAGAGTGGCGCCTGTTTTGGCATCAAGAGGCGGCATCCCACAGTCCAACAGCCACCATTTGAGCGCTTCGACGCGCAGCGCTGTGCCCCGCTCGGTCGAAACCGCATAACCGGGGCCAGGAGCTCGGTCAGCGCCGATCGCCTGCGCGACGCCTTTCGCCGCAGATTCCAGCATGTCAGGCCACGCCGCTATCTGGACAAGATTCAGGTCCGCGATTTCCTGTAGCCGAACGCCGGGTTCGCAGGGTTGGCCATATATTCCACGATGGTAAACAGATGCGAGTGCGGATTGTCGTTTAGCCATACATCCGCTCTCCCTTGGGGTCATACATATGCGGTGAGACGATCTCGACGGAGGTATTTCCCTTGCGTACGGGATCGGCGCAAACAACATCTCGACTCTGCCAGGCCTCGTGACCGCCCTTGATAAAGCCCAGTCCAATCCAGTGACCAAGAGCCGGAGAATGGGTGACGGCGGTGATCCATCCTTCACCGTATCCGGCAATGTTCTCTGCAGCACAGAGAATGGAGCCCGCGTTAAAGATCTCCCGTCGGTCTTTTGGGAAGATCCCAACTAGGCGCGGTCGGTCGTCCTTGATCATCTCGGGACGTTTGCGAAGCGCGCTGCCGACATAGGATTTCTTGTCGGACGCCATCCGTCCAAGGCCGGCGTCTTCAATAGTGACCCGGCCATCAAGTTCGGCGCCAGTCACATGGCCTTTTTCAATTCGGAGCGCACCCAGCGCCTCCAGGCCATACAGGCAGCCATCCATGGGTCGGGCGGCATCCCATAGGCTCTGCATCACCGCGGGACCAAAATCCGACGGCACGTACACCTCGAAAGCCCGCTCCCCGGAGAAACTGATTCGTGCAATCCGGGCAGGGATCCCTTCGCGCATGGTCGTTTCCACCACGCCCATAAAGGGCAGGGCCTCGTCGGAAACCCTCGTCGGCTGTTCGACACAGGCTGCCAGCACTTCTCTTGATAACGGTCCTGCCACGGCGACACCTGCCCACTGTTCTGACACCGAGGTCAGGTGAACTTTCAGATCGGACCAGCGCGTCTGAATCAGTTCTTCCAGAAACGCCATCACCTTGGCCGCGTGTGCAGTCGTGGTGGTCATGAAGTACTCATTTTCGGAAAGACGCCAGGTCGTGCCGTCATCCATAACCAGGCCGTCATCTCGCAGCATAATGCCGTAGCGGGTTTTGCCGATCGGGAGTTTTGCAAAGGCATTGCTGTAAACCCGGTTCAACAACTCCGTGGCGTCAGGGCCTTGAATCGCGATCTTTCCCAGTGAGGTCACATCACAAAGCCCCACCGTGCGGCGGACCGTTTCCGCTTCCCGGACATAGGCTTCGCTGATGGTTTCCCCGCTGCGTGCGAAGAACCAGGGCCGGTGCCAAAGTCCTGCCATCGTCATGGTGCCGCCTGCAGTCAGATTCCAGTCGTGCAATGGCGTCCTTCGCAGGGGTCTGAAATGCGGGCCGACATTTCGGCCCTTCAACGCGCCAATACTGATCGGTGTGTAAGGCGGGCGGAAGGTGGTCGTACCGACCTGGGGGATTTCCTTTCCCAGCGCGTCGGCCATCAATGCGATCCCGATAATATTGCCCATCTTGCCTTGATCGGTCGCCATGCCGAGCGTCGTGTATCGCTTGAGGTGTTCGACTGACACGAAACCCTCATGGCGGGCCAGTCGAAAATCGTCCGTCGTGACGTCATGTTGAGGGTCCACGAAGGACTTGAGTTTCTGTTTGGCCGGGCGAACCTCATAGAGGGGATCAATCGGGCAGTCCCAATTGCCTGGTGTTTGCGCGGCGGGGCGATAGGCAGGGTTCCTGATGAGTTCCAGTGCTTCCAGGGCGGTTTTTTCCCCAGACGCACGGCACGCGGCGTCGTCCCACACTCCCGCAGCGCTTCCGGTAGCCAGGATCGGCTCGTCAGAGGCCGGGGCCAGAAAGCATGCCAGCTCGGGATGCCAAACAGGCTTGATACCCCTGTGTGACAGAAGATGGACGACGGGTGACCAACCTCCGGAAACGAGCACCAGGTCACAATCTGTATTTTCGCCGGCGCGCCAGCTGTTTCCCTGTCTGATGGCGGTCGTCAGGCCTGAAACGGTTTTGCCGCCGAGTGCCTTCATCGGTGCTGCGTCGAGTCTGATTACGATGCCCGCGGTATCGCAGTGCGATCGCAGCGAGAGGGGAATGTCATGTCGAGAGTCAAGCATCGTGACGCTTGCCCCGGCACCTGCGAGATCAGCCGCTGTGGCGTATGCGGAGTCGTTATTCGTAGCGATGACGATCTTCTCACCTGCCTGGATGGCAAAGCGATTGAGGTAGGTGCGTCCGGCGTTAGCGGTCATTACTCCAGGTCGATCGTTGTCGCCAAAAGCAATGTGCCGCTCCAGCGCTCCAGCGGCGATCACGGTGGCGCGCGCACGCACCGTCCAGAATCGTTGACGCGGCAGCCAAGAGGGCGGATCAGTTAAATGGTCCGTGACCCGCTCCAGCAGGCCTGCAACGCCGTTATCATAAAGACCGAATGCAGTTGTAGAGGTCATTAGCCGTACGCCGCAAGCCCTCAACGCGGAAAGCTCCTCCTGCAGGGCGCTCGTACTGTCTGGGTGGCTGAGAGTGTCGCCGCCCAATACTGCGTCCTGCTCCACCAGGATCACATCACAGCCGGCATTTGCAGCACAAAGCGCCGCGGCACGGCCTGCGGGACCACTGCCGACGATGAGCAGATCGCAGTAGCGATGTGCGTGCTCGTAGTGATCCGGATCCGGTTTCCGGGAAGCCGTGCCCATCCCCGCCGCTTTGCGGATGATCTTTTCATAGCGCATCCACATCCCTGTGCCGCGTCCCCATTCGAATGGCGGCAGGCCCATGAAAGTTTTGTAGTAAAACCCTGCGGCGAAGAATCGGCCGAAAAGATTGTTTATGGCGCCAAAATCAAGGCGAACATTTGGCCAAGCGTTCTGCCCGCGGGCGATGAGCCCTTCGTAGAGCGGTTGGGTAGTGGCTCTAACGTTGGCGTCCTGCTTCGCACCTTGGCCTACCGTGACGAGTGCCCCGGATTCCTCCACCCCGGCTGACATGATCCCTCGGGGGCGGTGGTATTTGAAACTCCGACCCAGAATCTGTTCGCCATTGGCCATGAGCGCAGAGGCGAGCGTATCACCGGCGTAACCGCTCATGGAGGCGCCGTCCCAATGGAAGGTCAGGGGACAAGTGCGATCGATATGACCGCCTTTTGGGAGGCGTTGCGCTGTC
>MDTD01076761.1_pt1 | contig 19656 bp, 23 predicted proteins | sample 811221 | NCBI WGS metagenome assembly MDTD01 (sample SAMN05326646, study PRJNA326480) | marine metagenome | isolation source: seawater | place: Pacific Ocean: South West | collected 2011 | reverse complement strand
TATATGTATTATTTTATTTATAGGTAATTTTCATTCTGTAAATAATTTACAATTTTATTTATGTTTTCTTCTAATGGTATATTTGATCCACCATCTAACTTAATACTACAATTTACTGGCTCCTCAAATGGATCACTTATTCCTGTAAACTGTTTTATTTTTCCTTCTCTTGCTAATTTATATAATCCTTTTACATCTCTTTTCTCACATTCATCTAATGTTGTATCAACATAAACCTCAATATATCCCCCATATTGACTAATTAAATCTCTATTCACTTTACGGTCATTTTCAAATGGTGCAATATTTGCACATAATACTATTCCATTATGTTTTACTATTTCAGATGCAACATAACCTATTCTCTGTATATTAACTGATCTATCCTCTTTACTAAAACCAAGACCCCTTGATAAATGTTGTCTTACTATATCCCCATCTAATATTGTTATTTGTCTCCCACTAACTTTTTCTTGTAATTTTGCTTTCATAGCATTTGCTAGTGTTGTTTTACCACAACCAGATAAACCTACAAAATATAAACAGAAACCTTGCTCACTCTTTGGTTTAAATTCCTTCACTAATTCTTCCTCTATTTCTGGAAATGTAAACCATTCTGGTAATTTCTCCCCATTTCTTAGTAATTCTCTCTGTTTTGTTCCTGATATATTCATTATTTCATACTTTTCTTTATCAACATTGTCTATTGCTGAATATATACCTTCTCCTGTTTCTTTCGATTTTGCATACACTATTAATTTCGATGTTATTAATTTTATACCTATCTCATCTGCAACACTTTCAAGTAATTCTTGTGCATCATATGGACCATAAAAATCTGATCCATCTTTTTTCTTGTATGATGGTCCTGCATGATCTCTTCCAACTACAAAATGAGTACATCCATAATTTTTTCTTATTATTGCATGCCATACTGCTTCTCTTGGTCCTGCCATTCTCATACTTAATGGTAATAAACATAATTTCGCACTATTTTCTGGGTAATATTTCATTAATTTCTTATAACATTTTACCCTTGTAAAGTAATCTACATCACAATCCTGTGTTATACCTACTACTGGATGTAATAATAAATTCGCATCTCCTTGATCCATAGCATATTTTGTTAGTTCAAAGTGTGAGCGATGCATTGGATTTCTCGTTTGAAAACCTACTACTCTCTCCCATCCTTTTTCTCTTATAAAATTTCTTGTTTCTTCTGGCGTTAATCTGTCTTCACTAAAATCAAAGTGAGGTGGTAGTTGAATTTTTGTTACTTTCCCACCCAAGTAATAACCTCCTTTATTTTCCATCACTATTTTTACATATGGATGATTATCATCATCTGAACCATATACATTTACACACTCTTTTACTAGATCTGGCTTAAATATACTCTCTAATTTCATCATTGCTAATGGTAAATTCTCTTCGTTTTTCAATGTTATTGTCTCATTTAAATTTAAACTACTTCTTTTTTCTTCTTTTACTGGCAATACAATTGGCATTGGCCAAACTTCACCTGATAATAATCTCATTTTTTCAACTACTGAATTATAATCTCCTTCCTTCAAAAAACCATCTAAAGGGGAAAATCCGCCGTTCATCAATAATTCTAAATCACATTGTTGTCTTTTATTTAGTACTATACTTTGATACTCTGCCGATTCATTTATTTTTTCACTCATTATTTATATTTTTATTTTATATAAAAAAATACAAAATTTTACACTCTTTTTTTTTCCTTATATACTTAATTTATCAATATACTCTATAAAAATACTTTAAAATTTAAAACAAAAATTATAAATGTTAACTTTAATAAGATCTCTATCGCTGATACATTTATTTTTTTTCCTTTTTATTGGAAATACAAATAAATATTCAATTGTAGATTTTAAATCCCTCTATATAATTGAAATTATTACCATACTTACGTCGTTTTTGAATACTGATTATTTTATCTTCAAATTATTTACCTACGTGGCATACACTATTCTTATTGGTATTATATATGGTACTATTCATGATATATCTTTTGGTTGGATTTCACCTCAATATTGGAGATATAAGCATCGCCCATATAGTCCATTTCTAATAAATGCTTCTAATAATGATAATAATCCAAGAACATTCCAACATGCATTTATATGGGGTATATTAGCTACCTGGAAAGTATCCCTAATACTTGGCTTTCTTCTATCATCTATCTCACTATTTAAAACAAATATAGTACCATTATACGATTATGTTTACCATGTATTTTATGGGTCTTTTATAATATATATTATATGTGCTGTAAATTTTTTCAGATTAAAACAAATTGTTTCACCAAAAAATGTTCTCCGTGTACTAAATGGACAAAGTTACTATCTTTTCTATATTATGATACTATCACTTATGATTTATTTCATTACTTACTAATACTATTTATTTCTCTATTAGTCTGTTGAGAAAGATGTTCCACATCCACATTTACTTTTTGCCATTGGATTATTAAAATAAAAAGCTTCACCCATTATATCTTTCTTCCAGTCTATTTCTGTTCCAAGTATATGCATTAAACTATTTCCACATATATGTAACTTATAATTATCCATATCTACTATTTCATCTAATTTATCTGGTAAATCATTAGTTGGTTCTAACCTGTAATTAAAACCATTACACCCACCTCCCTTTACATAAAACAAAATTGCTTTACATTCATTTTCTTTTACTATCTTATTTAACTGATTATGTGCTTTTTGTGTTACTGTTACAACTGCTTTTCGTATCATTTATTTATAAATATTATTATATTTAAATTTATTATCTAATATTTAAATATATTATTTTAATAATTTTACGTTTTATTTACATAAATTTATAATTAAATATTTTATAAACTACTTATAGTAGATGAATAAAATAATATATAATAATTTTCATATATTACCTGAACTTCTACAAAAATTAACAACTGACTTACATTCATTTCCCTACATCGATATATCAAATACCTTAAATAATTGTAATTTTATGATATACCCAGAAATAATACAACATAAACATACATTTAAAGAACTACATGAATATTTATTAAATATTTCTAATAAATATACTAGTATACCTAAAATTGTATTCATAGTTACTGATTATTGTGGTAGATTGAAAAAATATAGTAATATACATGTTTTACGAACTAGTCTCAAGAAAAGACATATAAGGAAAAATGAATATATACTGCCTTATATATGGGAATATAAATATTTTCCATTTATACCGCTAAAACATTGTCTTAAACCAATTGTAAGTTTTTGTGGTCTTTTATCAAATAAAAGAAAAAAACTTGTTCACGATATTAATAAAAATAACTTAATTGAATCAAGTTTTATTATAAGAGATAAATTTTGGGGTGGCTCTCCACATGATCCTTCACTTATTAATGAGTTCTATGCAAATATCCTTTCATCACATTTTGTTATTTGTACAAGGGGTAAAGGTAATTTTTCAATGCGATTTTACCAAACTCTTTCGTGTGGGCGTATTCCTATATTACTAGATACTGATATGCCTCTCCCTTTCCCTCATCTAATTAAATGGGATAATATTATTATATGTAAAAAAACAGAAGATGAGATTATAGAAACACTTCTTCTATGGTGGAAAAATCGTAACATAATAGAAATACAAAAAAAATGCCATACAATCTATCAAAAATTTTTCATGTATAACAATTTTCTCCCTAATTTAATTAAATCTATGAATTAAATTACTAGTCTAGATAAATTATTTTTTTTTCTTCTCTCCATTCTTTAAATAATCTAGACTCACCCTCTTCACTATGTGGTGGTTTTAATACATTACTAAAACAGCATATTCTAACTTTTCCATATCTTTTCACTAATTTATTTATTATCAATGCACCACAAGATGGTCTGGCTCCTATTTTTCCCCATAATTCTTTATCTAACTCCAAATCTGCACATTTCCCTGAAAAACCCAACTCTCTTAGTCTTTTAACAAATATTGGTAAACTTTTATTTATTTTTTTTTTTATTTTTGCTAATTTCCAGTCATCCTCATGTGTAAATTCCGTAAAATATATTTTTTCACAGTTCTGTAAAACTTCTCTTGGTATCTTGTTAAACCTTATCTCCATTTCATTCCTACTTTCCTCATCTTCTTTCCAATTTACCAAAAATTTATTATTCATCACTATTATATCTGTCTTCCCTTTTGTAAATTCAAAATTCTTACATGTATTAAATCTTATTACTTTATCATAATTATCAATATCTACATCTAATTTCTTATCTATTATTTTATTACCTATTATACAAATTTTCATATATATTTCGATATTATTTTTCTTTTACTATTGTTACTTATATAAAGATTTATATTAATAATTATTAAATATTATAAATGTTTGAGACAAGTATTGCTGGAATTCCTCTCAAAAATGGCATATATAATGCATCTGGATGTATGTGCAGATCATACGAAGAATTACATGATGTATATATCTCAAATTTCTCTGGTGCTGTTTTATCCAAAAGTTGTACAACTAAAATGCGAAGTGGTAATCCTTCTCCACGATACACTGAAAATAATCTTGGTAGTCTCAATTCTATGGGCTTACCTAACTTCGGCTACCAATATTATTTACAAATTTCAAATGAAATTACTGAAAAACCATATTTTATGTCTGTATCAGGTATGTCTCAACAAGAAACACTTACCATTATTAATGAAATTAATAATTATAAAAAAAAAAAACCTGATTTAATTGAAATTAATTTATCCTGCCCTAATTTACCCGGTAAACCTCAAATTGGTTATGATTGGGATCAAATGGAAGACTATATTCGTAAAATATCTGAAATTAATCTTACTATGCCATGGGGTATTAAACTTCCACCATATTTCGATCCTGTTCATTTTGGTTATGCATCTGATATTATTAAAAAAGGTAACCTATCATTTATTACTTCTATAAATAGTATTGGTAATGCTTTATGGATAGACCCATACAAAGAAGAAACAATTATACATCCAAAAAATGGTCTTGGTGGATTAGGTGGCTCATATGTTAAACCTACTTCTCTTGCAAATGTTAATTCCTTCTATAAAGAATTACCTAATTCTATCGATATTATTGGATGTGGTGGTATTTCTTCCGGTAATGATGTATGGGAATATATCCTTTGTGGTGCATCTGCTGTTCAAATTGGTACCCAACTTGTTAAAGAAGGAAACAAATGTTTTGAACGTATTTCAAAAGAATTAATCCCTTTCTTTTCACAATCTAATTATAAATCGTGGAAAGATGCTAGAGGTAAACTTAAAACATGTAATCCCCATGAATAATTATTTTTTATTTCTTAGATATTCTCCTTTTATCCCAATTTAATACAAATACACCTCCAATTATCATTACTGTCCCTATTATTTTCAATGTTGTTAATTCTTCCTTAAATACAAAATAACCTATTAATATACCTAATGCTATTACTATCGGTTGTACTTGAGGCATTATAAAAGTAACATCTTCACGTTTTACCAACATTATTAATATTAAACTTCCTACTATTCCACTTATTGCTGCTCCAATTGCCCAGTACATATCACCTCTATCTAATTTCTTTAAACAATTTATGTCACATTTATTCGTTTTTAATATATATATAAAATAGATAACTATTAAAATTGTTATTAATGCATGATTTAATATCATATATTCATTTGAATTTAATTTCCCAGATGCTCTTTTTTTCATAAACGGATTTAAAGTAAAACATATTACTAATACTGCTAATAAAGCATACGTTATATATTTATCTTCCATTTTACTTACTACATAGAAAATAATATTACTTTTTATTTATAAAAAATATCTTAATATATTTTATTAATGAAATACATATTAATAGCAATATTCATATTCATGTTTTTTCTTATTTATAAATACAAACCACAATTTATAGAAAATTTTGCAACCTATCAAGAATGTATAGATAAAGGTTTTACTAAAGAATTTTGCCTGAAGACACCCACATCTGAATTAGGTCCTGGTGCCTGTTCTTGTCCAAACGGATCTGTTGGTAAAATTTTACCTGGTTTTGGTGGTAACTGTGTTTGTAAACTAAACTATAATACAATTCCAGCTAATATATATGGTCTCGGTACACATATTAACTATAAAAATCATTCTTTAGATATAGCAAAACCACTCGATCTATCAAAAATGTTCGTTCAATACTAATTTTCTTTTTCTGACCTAACTAAATCCATATTCTTTCTTATTTTCAAATAATATTTTGTTAAACATGACTGTATCACAATCATTGTAAATATTATAAAAACTATTACTATTATAAAAGCATACGAACTGTCTTCTTGATCATTTCTTAAATTCATACCAAATATTCCTGATGTTATTGTTCCAATTGACATTGATAAACCTGTCAATGATATATACAAGTTTTTCATAGCTATATCATTTCTTTTTTCTGCTAAATGTATAGATATTATATTTTGACTCGAATCTATTTCTCGTGAATATTTCTGTAAATCATTTAACACTATCTGTATATATTTCTGATAATTTTCAATTAATATTTCCATCTCTTCATGATTATCTTCTTCTCTTTTTTCTGATAAATACATTTTACTCATATCCTCATCTGACTTTCCCAACTCATCTATTACTATTAATACCTCTTTTACTCTATACTCTAATTCTGTTAATTTATTTTGTGAGTTCAAAAATGCACTATAATTATATGCATTTCTCTTTATATCCTGTAAATTATCTTCTATTGACGGTATTATTTCGTTTAAATAATTATTAAAATTATTTATTATATATATCATTAATGTCTCAAATGCCTGTAACTCAAAATAATTCTTATTTGTATCTGATATTGATTTCAATTCTTTCCATATATCAAAATAACTATTTTCTGTAAAAAAATATATATTTTTTTTTGTTATCACCGCTTTTAATAAATCTAATTTCACTAATATCCCTTCATTTCTTATCGCAATATAAGAAAATTTTGTATTACTATTTATTATGTGTAAATCCCTATTCTGAAAATCTGATATCTCTGGTATTTCATCTTTAATTTTTAAAAAATTAACATCACATGTTTCTAAATTTTCTTTATTTATTTTATACACGATCATATATTCTTCATTTTCATTTCTGTTTACTTTTAAGTAATTATTTACTATTTTATTTTAAATTTCTCTTCAATTTATTTTATATACTCTATATAATGGAAAAACATAATGATCAACAAAGATTAAAAATGGAATACTTTCATCGTAATGAAAAAAAAAGGATGAAACTTGAAAAACAAACTATACCTAAAAATATTTTTCAATCTTGGTACACACACAAAATAATGCCTTATATCAAAAATTCATTTGATAAACAATACAAAATAGGCTATCGACATATTATTTATACTGATAATGAAATGGATTTATTTGTAAATAAGCACTTTCCCGGGAAAATATCAGATTGCTATAATAAATTAAATATCATTACATCTAAAGTGGATTTATGGAGATATCTTGTATTGTACAAATACGGTGGTATATATTTAGATATGGATTCTCTCATAAATGTTCCACTCGATCAAATTATTCTTCCAGATGATTCTGCTATCATAAGCAGAGAATTTATCGGGACTTCTCCAAAATTATCAAAATATTTTGCACAATGTGTATTAATTTTTAGTAAAAGGCATCCTATTTTAAAACAAACAATTGATTTTGTTATTAACAATATTGAAAATAATCATGTAATTGATATCCATAAATTAACTGGACCATATGTATTTACAGATGCAGTTGTACATTTTCATAATAATTTATTTAGGAAAAGGCTTCGAATAAAACAGATCAGATATAAATCCAATATATCTTTCTCTAAAAATGATATATCTTATCGTTTTTGTGGTGTTCAGTTTAATGGCGCATTTACTTATAAACATAATAAAACAAAAGATCTACGTAAAAAAAAAAAGTATGATGGTCGAAATCATTGGCGAAAAGATCAAAAAATAAATAAACTGCTTAATTAATATAGCTACAAATTTAATTTTAAACAACTTTGAGGAAATAAAAAAAATTGAATAATACATTTTTTATTTACGTTAAATAACCAGGCATCATTTATCATGACTACGGACCTTGAAGATATTGCTAACTGGGATAAATCTTCAGAATATGGTAATAAAGAATATATGAATGCTATTCAAGATTTTATCCAAAAACTCCTATCTATTTCTGATCTTAATCGTCAAAATTTTGACAAACATTTGAGGAAGTTGTCATCTACTAGTAAAATTATTCCTGGTCTTCCTCGTAAGGGTGTACTTTCTCATGCTTATCAAAAAATGAAAAACTCTGGAAAATTTAACTACACAAAACCAAATATATATCTCATCTATTTTATCAAATTTATCCTTCCACTTTCTCTCCTTTTCACATTAGTATTCTCTCGCTTTTACCTATTCATTTCAATTATTTCCACTTGTTACATTTATCATAATCAAATTATATCTGTTATCCAAAACTATAAACATTTCTACGTTATGCAACAACGTCATGAAAGACTTGAAAGATATATTCTGACAAAACCTGTCCGCTCTTGGTCTGGTGTACTTCCTGTTACACTTACATGCAAACCTTCCAAATTCAGCTGTCCAAAGGATTGTTACATGTGTCCCAATGAAACTATCGCAAATGGTGCAGAAAAAGACATGCCTCGCAGTTATCTTTCAACTGAACCTGCTTTTCTACGTGCTGACTCAGTTGGTTTCGATACAAAGGGACAATTCGATAGTCGTATTACCACCCTCAAGAATAACGGTCATACTGTTGATAAAATTGAAATTATTGTTCTCGGTGGTACCTTCTCTTCATATCCAACTGAATATCAAATCGAATTCTGCCGTGATATATTTTATGCAGCAAATGTTTTTGAAAATGAAGATCGTGATCGCCTTTCTCTTGAAGAAGAACAAAAAATTAATGAAACTGCTAAACTTCGTATCATTGGTATTAGCCTCGAAACACGCCCTGATTTCATTAACGAACGCGAACTTCGTAAGTTTCGTCGTCTCGGTTGTACTCGTATCCAAATTGGTGTCCAACATACTGATAATAAAATACTTGAAATTATTAATCGTGGACATGATATTGAATGTAGTATCCGTGCAGTTAAACTTATTAAGGATTGGGGTTTCAAACTTGATGTTCATCTTATGCCTGATCTTCCTGGTGCAACCCCCGATTCCGACAAGAAAATGTTTGACTTCATTTTCAGTACTTCTCATATCTGCGCTGATTATATGAAAATTTACCCATGTCTCGATGTTAAATATACTGAAATTCGTAAGTGGAAAGAACAAGGTCGATGGAAACCATATGCTGAACAGGATATTGAAAATCTTATATCTGTTCTTATTCATGCAAAAAAACAAATCCCTAAATGGCTTCGTATTAATCGTCTCCAAAGAGATTTTCCACATGAAAATAAAAACAATAACTATGTTGGTTTTGCATCAGATACTATTAAGTCTAATCTCCGTCAAATTCTTCTTGATCGTATGAAAAAAGATGGTCTTTCCTGTAAATGTATACGATGTCGTGAAGTTAAAGATCAACGAATTGATATCAGTACTGCTAAAATTTCTATAGAAAAATATCCTTCTTCCGATGGCACTGAATTCTATATTGAAATGCAAGACCCTGTTCGTGATATATTGTACGGTTTTGTTCGCCTTCGTCTTACTCATGCAACTAATAATCATAAACTTCCTGAACTTCGTGATCCTGATAATATTCATCATGGTGCTGCACTTATTCGTGAACTACATGTTTATGGCATTCTTAAAACTGTCAATAATCGTTCAAAAGATGGTAAGCCACAACACTATGGATTTGGTAAACAACTAATGAGAATTGCTGAAATTACTGCCTTTCAAAATAATTACACTAAAATGGCTGTTATTTCTGGCATTGGCGTCCGTAAATATTACGAACATAAAATGGGTTACCATCTTGAAGGTACATATATGACTAAAAAACTCACACGCTTTAATCACTATAAGAATAAGATTTTATCCTTAAACCTTAATTAAATATATATTTATTATCATGCAAGTATAAAAATTTTTTATTTTATATTGATATAACTAATGTATTCTCATACTCAAACTATTACTGTTAAAGATAAAACACAAAAACTTATTCTTCATCTTAAACCTAAAAAAACTAAAAAAAAAGTTCAATGGGCTTCAAATGTTATTGATAATGAGCACCTTGGTAGAAAAAAATCAAAATGTTGTTGTCAACACCACAGTAAAAACCATTCTCACCATCATCATTAATTCTTCATAAAAATTATCAACATTCTTTCACTTTCTTTTCTATTTTTATCATATTTTTTCTCATACATTTTCTTTCATATGATGTTACCATATTTCCTTTTGATAGCCATAATCTACTCTCATCTCTACACTTTAAATCAAAAAAATCTTTAGATAGGATACCTATTTCTATTTTTTTACTTATGAATTCTATAAATATTTCACTTAAAATATGCTGATCAAGAAACCAATATTTTATTTTACTTTTTTTATATTTCCCTATTATTCTATTTATTATTTCTTTACCATTTTTATCATTATTACACATAAAAACCCCAGACATTACAAATCCACCATAAATATTTATTATTATTTTATGTAATCTACTATTTTCATTCAAATCTATATTGCTACCATTTATATGATCTTCATTGTATAGATTATATCTTAGAAAAACATTAAAACTATAACTATTATCCCTACATATATCATAAATCGGTCGGTTTATAATACTGTTTATGTCATAATATAAAACTTTACTATATATGTCTCTATCTATTAATTCTTTAACAGCTTCAAAACGATAGTGACATGAAAATAATCTTGTATCTACTTTTTCTGGATTTTTTACAAAATTTATTTTAATGTTACTCTTTTCTATAAAACATTTATATTTATCATTTACTTCTTTTATTTCGTCATCTTTTAAGTATATATAAAAATGATTGTAAACCATATTTTCTTCACTACAATTTAATATAAAACTCTTTAAAGAATTATTTAAATATTTTAAATACTTTTTGTTACAAACACTACATATTGATACTGGTTTATCACCACCTTTCATTTTCTTAATTTTTCTTAACTTCTTAGTCTTTTTTACCATTAAATTTAAGTAACATATTTTTTACAATCTAAAAAATATATTCTAATTTTTTAATATCCAAAAAACATGCACATGAAATATATCTTGTATGTTTTTTTTTGGATTTTCATACCATACATAGTCATAATCTTTCCCATCTACTATTTTTTCTAAACTTTCTTTTATATCATTGTTTATTTTTTTATCCGTTATTTTTTTTGAACTATACGAATACCACATTACATAATGTTTGGTATCTTTTTCAATATTATACCTAAAAACATTATCAATTAATATATTTTTATCTAATATATCATTTTTCTTTACCCATATCTTCCCTTTCTCGTCCAGTGAATAATTAAAATTAAATAATTCACTTAAAATATAATCTTTTTCACTCACATAAAAATTTTGCAAATTATTTAAATAATTTTCTTTTTTTTCTATTATATCTCTGTTTGGTCTTATGTTATCTTTTCCTGGTATCCAACTATATTTTTTATGCAATTTTTCTAGTTCATCTACCTTTTCTGATACTTTACATCTAAACATTATTAAATAATATAAATATTTATTTTCAATTTTATAATTAAGTATCGCTTGTTATTGAATCAACACTATATACTGTCAAATCTTCATTCGGTATTTCTTTACTTGTATTATCATCTTTTTTATTTTTATTTAATTTCATTTTTATTTTCCCCTTTATATATGGAAGAAATACTAGTATAAATAGTACTATTAGTAAACATAAACCAAATATTTCAAAAGCTATATCATATTCACTTTTCTCAAATTCTTTTAATCTTTCGCTTCTATTATTTGATATATTAGATAGATTCTGTGGCACCCATCTATCTGTATTATTCATATTTTACAATCAAATTTATAAAACTTTAAATAATTATCTTATCTTATTATATTATATGCTACAAATTATATTTATCTTTATGTAAAAAATTTATACCCATTCCTAATTTATTCATCACTATCACTACCTATTATACATATATCCACTTTTTCCTCTACTTTTTTCTTTCTTGGTTTTCTTTTAGAAAGTAACTCCTCTATACCATTCTTCCTATGATACTCAACTTTTTCCCAAAAACTTTCTATTTTTGGTTTTGCCATATTATTAAACCAATCTCTATCTCTCCTAACTATTATCTTTGTATAACTTTCTAACCACCACCAATTTAAACATAAAAATGTTAATTCTTCTTTATCTAATACTTTACCTATTACTTCGTCTATCCATTCTTCTAGATCTTCTTTGTTCAATCCTATTTTAGAATACATATATTCTACACTCTCTGTTTCATTATTATATATTGAAATTACTACACCTTTATATTTACCTTTTTCCGTCTTACAACTATTACCATCTTTATAATATTCCTCTCTCCCTTCATATTCTTGTAGATTACACTCCCAATATGCACATTCTTCCAAATCACATACTTCTAGTTGTCCTTGTATCTGCATCCAATACATTTCTGGTATTTGTCCCTGTATTATTTCTCTACTATATGGACATTTTATCTCTAACATTGTACCCATATAATCACCACTTTCCTCGTTACATATTCCATCTGGTGATGCACCAAATATCTGGAAGTTTGGATGTTGTATACAACCAAACTCTTCTACTACAACATTGAATATTATCTCAAATAATTCTGTTGCCACTGGCTCATATTTTACACCATGTTCACATGCTCTAGATCCACCTGACTTCTTACTTGATGGTTTACATTTCTTTATTACTAAATCTCTTATTTTTGCTTCTGAACCAATTGCTTTATATAAATCACTTGCAGTTAACATCCCATTTCTAAAATTGTACCACTCTTCACTCCTCTGATCTGGCTGTGGTCTATTTCTTAAATATACTAACTTTTTTTTTATATTATTAAAATATTCTTCATCTCTTTCTTTCACTAAATTGTCAATCGTTTTTACTATTGTATTTATTAAATCATTTTTTACCTTTTCTTTCTTCTCCTTTTCCTTATTTTTCACGACATTTTCATTAAGTAATTTCTCAATCTTTTTCTCACCTAGTGAAATCTCATTTAACTTTTCTGATATCTCATCTATTTTTTTCTTCCTATAATCACTTGACAAATCTATTTCTATTTCTATTTCATCTATATCACTTTTTTCACTTAAATCTAAATCTAAACTCTCATTTTCAGATGCGTCACTTATACTTATTGTATCTATCTTATTTACATCTTCTTCTATAATATTCTTCTTACCTAATTCCTCTTTTACTATTTTTTTTACATTTTCTACATACATCTTTTCAAAATCATCATATAATGAATTCATATTATTACATATCATTTCCACAATCGATTTTTCTAATTCAATTATATTATCTGTTATTTCATCATCTAACTCATATGTTTCAATTATGTTATATAACATCTCTTTTATATCATTATCTACTATGTCCATTTAATTTTATTATTAATTTATCTTTAATATTATATTTCTGGTAGAAAATGGAGTCTTTGCATAAAGGAATATAAATCACGCACTTCCATCAAAGTTATACTATTTATTATTTCCAAGCATCTATCTTCCTCGTCCCCTTTCTCCCAATAGTTATTTATATCCTCACCCTTACACATCCTATTCATTATACCCACGTATTTATCTGTTAATTCATGTTTCAAACCTTTGTCATTATTCATCCATCTTACTATATCATTCTCTAGCCATCTCAGATAATAAAACTCTGAACTATTCTCATCGTCTAATATATCTCTATACTTCTTACATAAATTTTTATATGCTATCTCCTTTCTCTCTCTTATTTTCTTCATCAATTCACTATTTTCCTTATCCATTATTGGATAATATTTTAATACATTATATACTATATCTTTCGGTATATTCATTTATTTTTTATAATTATTTATTTTCAATTTTTATAAAATACTTAAAATTATTTATATAAGTTACTTTAAATATTTAATGGATAATATAAGCCCTGTTTCAGAAGATAGTGACCAATTTAAAAGTTGTCTCAGTGATCCCGGTATTTCAATTGATTTTCAAAGAAAAAATTCATCTGAAAATCAGCCTTTACCTGAAACTGCTAATTTAGAGAATACAAATACTAATAATACTGATAATACTAATACTACAAATAATGCTAATACTAATAATACTAATAATTCTAATACAATAGTTAATACATTTATTGAGAATGAAGAATTAGTTTCACTTACAAGTCAAAATGTTAAAAGTGATGTATCACCTAATAGTAGCTCTTCAAGTCAAGATGAAGAAGTCAGCCCTCTTATGAACCCCGCTGTTAATGAGAGTAACAAATATCTAGCCATATGGAAAAGACTCGAAACTCGTAAACATAGTAAATTATTCTCACTATTAGATATATTAACAAGTCTTATTTATCTTCCAATTAGTATAACACACTGGTGGCTCTTTCTTACCTCTCTCCCATCACTTATTCCATTTTTCGTTATCCCTTGGAATTATAATTGCTATTCTACTGAAAATAAAAAAGAAAAAGTTCTCAAAAAATTTCTCAATTCCGCATCTAAAAAAAACGTATTACCTATACATCAGCTTATCTGTAGTCGTTACATCATGCTTATTTTATATAGTCGCTATTTAGTTATTATCTCCTGTGTTATTCGTATTGTTATGCTTATTCTTCTATGGAATGATGTTTCCACATTTTCCAATATTTTAATGCTTCTCCTCTCTTTTATACCAATTATATCTGGTGTATACGTCTGGAACCTTACTAATGTTATTCAGAATAGTTTAAATATTCTTGATGAAAATCATATTTCACGTCCATTTATTTAAAGATAAATTCTCTCTATTATCTATGGAAAATAAAAGTATATTCAATGAATCACTAAAAAAAGCAATGGGTGGTGGACTTTCTGGTGCTACAGCTATGACTACACAAGTTCTTTCTCTTATGTGGCTCCGCACTACTATGAATTACCAATATCGCTATGGTACCTCTACGACTCATGCACTTAAAACTTTATATAATCAAGGTGGTATCTCCCGATTCTATAAAGGTCTTACACCTGCTCTTTTCCAAGGTCCTCTCTCCCGTTTCGGCGATACTGCTGCTAATGTTGGCGTCCTTCATTATCTTAACTCATCCGATCATACAAAAAATCTACCTATTAGCGTTAAAACAGCCTTTTCAAGCCTCACTGCTGCTATATGGCGTATAGCTATCATGCCTATCGATACTACTAAAACTATGCTCCAAGTTGAAGGTAAAAATGGATTCACTAATCTTGTCTCAAAATGCTCTAAAAATGGTCCATCTGTACTCTATCATGGATCTCTCGCCGCTTCTTCCGCCACATTTGTTGGTCATTTCCCCTGGTTTTTTACATATAACTATCTTGATACTAAACTTCCTCAATACGATACCACACTTAATAATCTCGTTCGCAATGGCGCTATCGGATTTTCTAGTTCGGTCGTCTCAGATACTTGCTCTAATAGCCTCCGTGTTATTAAAACATATAAACAATCATCTATTGATAAAATCTCTTATATTGATGCAACAAAAAATATTGTTCAAACCGATGGATTATCTGGTCTTTTTGGTCGTGGTCTTCAAACCCGTATTCTTGCTAATGGACTTCAAGGTATTGTTTTTTCTATTTCCTGGAAATTCTTTCAAAAAAAATTTTTCTCATAATCATTTTACTTCTCTCACCCAAGCATATAACATATATCTGATATACTTAACTTATTTTGCTGTCCTGTTTTCCTACATATATCTCCATTATGTAGTAAATCTTCATCTTCTAATATATCTGACATTCTATTTCTCTTATTTTGTTGTATTTCAAGTATACGCTCTTCAATCGTATTTTCTTCCTCCTCATCCTCCAATATTATTTTGTGAATTGTTACTGGCTTATCCTGACCTAAACGGTAACTTCTCGCAATCGCTTGATCTTCTATTGCCGGATTCCAATTCGGTGTGCAGAAATATACCTTATTAAACATCTGTAAATTCAAACCTACACCTCCTACATTTATCTGTACCAACAAAATATCTATCTCCTCCTTCTTACACTTCTCTATTACCTCTCTCCTCTCTTCTAGTGATCTTCTTCCATCTAATATATCTACCCTCATACCCTTCTCTTCCAGTATTAATCTCAGTCTCTCTATTTCATCAATAAAATGACAAAACACAATTGCTCTTTCATTCTTCTTTTCTACTATCATTCCCCCAATCGTCTGGATTTTTGTCCTACTCCCCTCCCATTTCTGATATTCTATATTATGTTTTTTATTATATCCATTCAATACCATCTGTGGATCAATACATGCCTGTCTTAATCTCAATATTAACTCAAATATTGCCGTCATATCAAAATATATTTTTTTCATACTCTTAAACTCCTCTTTTACCTCTCCTCTCACACGACTATAAAACTCTTTCTCTTCTGTCGTCATAAATGGCACTTTATGTATTAATACTTCCATCTTTGGTAACTTCTCAATTATTTCTGGTGTTTTCTTTTTTGTTCTTCTTAAAATATATTTATCACACTGTTCACTCAACCTGTCCCTACTTATTTTCTTATTCATCGATATACCTAGATAATGAAATAAACTAATTATATCTCCTATACTATTCTGTATAGGAGTTCCTGTCAAACACCATTTTATATTCCCTCCAATACTATTCACACCCTTATATCTTTTAGATCTCTCATTCTTTATCATATGACATTCATCTAAAACTACTCTATCCCAGCTAATATCATTCAATACTGTCTTGAATATTCCTTCTTTTTTATTTATTCTCCTATAACTCTTCCCATATGTTGTCAGTACTACTACTGGATTTTCATTTCCCTCCAACTCCTCTTTTTTTACTTTGTTTAAACCATCGTGTACATAAACATTATATGTCGGTAATAATTTATTTATAATTTCTTTCCACTGGTTTATTAATGATCCAGGCATTATAATTAGCGTTTTCATTAATTTATTTAATCGCATTGTTCCTACTACCTGAATTGTCTTCCCCATCCCCATGTCATCACATAAAAATCCACCTTTTACTACATGTGATCTCTCTCTCATCGCCATCCATTTTATCCCTATTTTCTGCCAATCTTTTAAACCTAGCCCTTTTTTCAGAAAATTTCTATGAACTTTCTGAACACATATGTCTAGTACTGTCGTCATACTATTATATCGTTCTTACTTCGTTAAATATATACTATTACGACATTCAATTTTATTACTATTATCTATAGCTATAAATATATTCTATTTTGCAGCTATTTTTTTTCTCTCATTATACTTAAATTTAAAATTGAATACAATTTTCTATAAGTTACTTAAAATATAGAAAATGGGCTCTCAAAGCTCTAAACACAACACATCCTTTCCTGGTATTGTACTTAGTAAGTACCCTACACTCATCGATTACATTAAAGATACACCCAATGATGACTCTCTTTTTGAACAATGCCTTGATGCTCTTCAACTTTATCTAAATAGCTATACCCAACCAGAAATACATACAAGTGATATTGTTCATCTAAATGATATCAGACTTCTTGACTCCCAAGAAAACGAAGATTCTTCTGAAAAATTTATTGATTCTTTCCGTGTTGGTAACTTTATTGTAGATACCATTACTATCTTTAACGCTATTAATTCCATTGTTAAATCTTCTCGTTCTGAAATGTCCCCAGAAGAACTTTCTGATCCTAACTATAAAGATGATATAGATCGAATGGATCGAATTACGTCTAACTCACAAATTATTTCCGAATTTATTACTCTTTTCAATTCTAAACTTAATATTACTCCATATTCAAAACTAACTATCGCTAATTTTAACTCCGTCACACAAGATATTAAAACTAATCATCAAGATAGTTTTTCACAATATTCAACTTCAATTACAGAATTCGACAATGATTTTAAACAAGTCGCTCAAAATCAAGTAGAAACTTATCAAGCTATGGAAAATATATCAAATACAATGCTCAAAGGCACTGAAACACTTGAACTTCATTTGCAATTTAGGAATTTTTCACATACCGTTACAGAATTTACTAAGTCAGTAACTAATAGTATTAGACACTTAAATATTAATGAAATCCAGCTTAATGGTAAAAAATTCTCATCTTATAAGGTAGAATTGGCAGAATATTACATCAAATATAATGACTTATATCGCATTCACGGGAAAAATGCTGCTGCAATTCTAGATAGTAATATTCTTTTAAATTTAACAGATGATGAAAAAAATTATAATGATTTTCTTAATTCACTTGATAAAGACGATGACTTAACTACTAAAACTAAAGAATGGTGTGAAAAGATAGGTAAAGATCTTTCGCATGCTACTACACTTAGTTTTAATTATAATGTTAAAACTTTATACAATTCCCTAATTGAATACGAAAAAATTAATACTCAATATGTTATTCTTATATTATCTGAAATTAATAAACAGAAAGCGGAAAGTAACACCTAAATATTCATACTACCTCATTCTAAATCTAGCATAAATTTAAAACACTACCATCCTCCCCTTCTGCAAAATGAAATATCTTACCACGATGTTCCCTATTTAATATATTTACTGACTCTCTTACATCCTCTTTTTCTAAAAAATTACCACAACCACTCTTCCCTCCATCTATCAAAAACCAACTAATTCTATACAACATATACATAAAATAAAAAAAAATTATATTTTTTTACTTTACCTTAAATAAATTATTCCAATCTATTAAATCTTAAACTTACTGAATTGTTCATCTTTACTAATTTTGTTTTTCTATTCGTATTTTTTTTATTTATTTTATTAGCTTTTGTAGAACGAACTATTAGAAATTTTATAATTGGTGATATACTGTGTACATTACTACACACATTAGCTACATTATCTTGCATTAGCTATAATAATATTATTAATTTATTGTATTTTATTTAACCGCACATATTCTATACTCTACCCCCTGAATGATAATTTTCCCAATCAATATCTCCTTTTGTACCACCATCATATTCAACCGCAAATCTCGATTCTATCATCCAATCATTCAAACATTTTCCATTATGATACACATCTGCAAGAAGTCTTCCATATTTTTCAAATGTAACATTTTTTAATTGAACTATTTCTCCATTTGTATCTTTTCCTTCTGGCATTATACGATCTTGTAATGCTTTCTGGGCTAATCTTGCTATCCTTTTCTCTCCTTCATTCTTTCCCTTCATTTCTGGTGTATCAATCCTATTCAATCTTACTGAAAACCGACATAACCTCCCACGATAACCTATTCCAAATTTCTTCACACTCCCTACTCTCCCTGCTATTGTTATTGTATCTCCATCATATACCTTTATTACTTTCCC
>MDTD01035208.1_pt1 | contig 19656 bp, 14 predicted proteins | sample 811221 | NCBI WGS metagenome assembly MDTD01 (sample SAMN05326646, study PRJNA326480) | marine metagenome | isolation source: seawater | place: Pacific Ocean: South West | collected 2011 | reverse complement strand
GAAGGAAGCGATCGACCAAGCCGACGAGCTCAACGAATCCCAGAAGCAATCCCTTCAGGAGATGGCGGATTCGAAGGAGCAGGCGAGCAAGCTGCTCAAGGATCTGGCGCAGGCATCCGACCAGGCATGCAAGCAATGCAGCTCGGGGGGTGACAAGAAGGGTGACAGTGAGGGTGAGAAGTCGAAGTCTTCGCCGGGTTCCTCGAGCCAGGGGCAGAAGACGCTTGACGAGCTGGGTCAGCTCAAAAAGATGCTCGATCAGGCAAAGTCCGCTCAGAAGTCGTGTGAATCGCAGTGCCAGAAGCTCGGGCAGGGGCTGGCTTCCCAGAAAGCGCTCAACAAGCCGGGACTTGGTCAGGATGGCATGGGGACTTCGGCAGGTGTGCAGGAAACCGAGACCGGCATGGTCAGGAAAAATGACGCGGGTGAGATCGTCGATGGTCCGGTCGTGTCTCGCACCAAGGTTGAGCAGGATCAGGAGATCGGCGAGTCGAAGATGACACTCAAGCAGGCGCAGCAGGCTGCCCGTGAAGGTTTCGATGAGGCGATGGAGGACAATACGCTCCCGAGGCAGTACCACGATGCCTTGAAGCACTACTTCGCCGATCCGGATGCGGTCGATGAGGCGGTCAAGTCGGATGCGGGCAAGGAAGCTTCGAAACCAACCCAGGAGCAGTCGGATGAGCCGAGCAAGCCACAGTCCGGTCAGGAAGCTGATAAGACGTAGTATTCTCCTCGCCTTTCTGTTTCATGCCGCGATTCTGCCCGGTTGCAAACAGGATGCGCAGCCGGTCGTCGTCTACGTGTCGGCGGACGAGTATGTGGCCAGACCAATTCTCGAGGCGTTCACGAAAGAGACTGGGATTCCGGTTCTGATGGTCGGGGATACCGAGGCGACCAAGACCACGGGACTGGTGGAGAGGATCCGGGCCGAGCGGGACAATGCGATTGCCGATGTCTTCTGGTCTTCAGAGGCATTCATGACCATTCAGTTGGCCAACGAGGGGCTGTTGGCAGCGCATGAATCCGACACGGTCGATGCATGGGAAGCAACATGGAAGGATCCGGGCCATCGCTGGTTCGGTTTTTCGCCGCGGCCACGAGTTCTCGTATTCGATCCCGAGAGGATGTCCCCGGCCTCGATTCCCGATTCCCTTCAGGAACTGGTTGAACCGGAATGGAGTGGCCAGATCGTCATGGCGGATCCGCGGTTCGGCACAACTGGTGGTCAACTGGCTGCATTGCGAAGCTGGTATCTGCAGAATGGCGATGAAGTGGGATACGAGACATGGGTGGCCGGTCTGGTTGCCAATGATGTCGACATTCTTCCTGGTGGCAATGCCGCCGTGGTGGAGGAGGTGCAGTCCGGACGTGCCATGATCGGTCTGACGGATGCCGATGACGTGAGAGCGGCGAATCGACTTGGTGCCCAACTGGTCATGAAGGCGGTGGGGCCGGTCGAATCGGTGGGCACATTCATGATGCCCAACACGGTGGCGATCGTGACGGGTTCGAGCAATCCCGATGCGGGGAAGCTGGTCGATTTCCTTCTTTCCGACACGGTTGCCAGAGCTTTGGCCGAGTCCGTTTCGGGCAACATCCCCATCAAGCCTGAAATCGCCCGCGAGTATCCAGAACTGTCGGTTTCCCAACCCATGAAGACCGATCTCAATCACGCGGCGGAAAACTATGTCATCGCGGTGAATGCAATCATCGAGGCGATCGAAACGAGGAGACGGGATGATCCGTCGTAGCCTGGCCGCAACGTCGATCATTCTTGGCCTTCTGGTCGTCTGGCTGCCGGCGTTCGGGCTGGTGGTGCGTGGGTTCGCATCAGGGGAACCGTCGGCGTTCGAAGGCGCCTTGTTGAACGATCCATTGGAACTGTCGTTGAGGACGCTTGTCTGGTCGATCGGAGTGGCGGTCGGGGCGGTCGCCTTGGGATGGATTCCCGGTCGAATGCTTGGTGCCTGCATGCACTCCAATCGATCAAGGGGTCTGTCCGGGTCCTTTCGTCGGTATGTGCTGCTCGCGTTGATTCTTCTGCCCCTTCTCGTTCCCTCGTACGCCTTGTTCTACGCATGGTGGCAGACCTGGCCATCGGGCAGTTGGTTGTTCGGTTGGCTCGAGTCGATGGATGCCATAGGTCTGGGGAGACAAGTGACGCTGGGCGTCGCGCTGGTGTCATGGTCATGGCCACTGGTGAGCTTGTGTGTGGCGCCGGCCGCGGCCACGTGGCCGAGTGTTCGCACTGATCAACTCAGATCCGACGGTGCAGGACACTGGCAACGGATTTGGGCAAGATGGCATCATGAGCGAGGTGGTCTTCTGCTTGGATTGTTGCTGGTCGCGGTTCTCGTCTTCGGAAACATAATCAGCTTCGATCTTGCCGGAGTCTTCACGGTCGGCAACGAGTTGCGGTCGCTGACGGCTGTCAATGCACCGGTGTCAGCAATGTTCTGGCTGATTCTTCCAGCCGCCATCATGGCGTGCATCGGTGCCGTCGTCGCCTGGTGGGCGTTGGGTCGACCGGTAGACGACGCGTCACCAGGAGATCATCGCATCGGTATCGGCCCCGTCGCATTCATGTCGTGTGTCTGTGCTCTGACGACGCTGCTGCCGAATCTTCTCGTCTTCCTGAATCTAGACAGGGGTTTTCCTCTTCTCTGGCAAGCGCACGGTCCGGCGCTGTTGCGGGATACCGCCCGCTGCTTCCTGGTCGGACTTCTGGTCGCTCTGGTCTATCTTGGTTTGATTGGATTGCTTCGTAGCCAGCGTCGCGCAGTGAGGGCGATGGTCGGAGCCCTGTCGATCACGTGGATCATCTGCCTGTTCGTTCCAGGATCACTCGTGGCCACGGCGGTGATCGCCGCCGTGAACATATGTCCCGGTGCCGGCTTCCGAATCTGGCTGCTTGGCAGTGGCGTCGCCCTTCAGATGGCATGGCTGGCCAAGTTCGGTGGTCTCGCCGCACTGGGAGCCAGATGGGTCGTCAGTTCGGAGCCAGCCGCACTGAGAGATCTTTCCCGCATGCAGTCGGGTACGTGGTTGGCGGATGGTCCAAGAACATGGTTGGTGGCGCTGGGAATCGGTGCTATCGGCACGCTGCTTGCCATGGGGGAGATCCCCGTCTCGATGAGATTGTCACCACCTTCTGTTTCACCGCCCGTGAGCGTGACGCTTCTGAACGCCATGCACTACCAGAGGCCGGAAACGGTCATCGCTGTGCTTGCCCTGTTGCTGATCTCGGGTTGGATCGTGGCGATCGGGCTCGCGGTCATCGGTCGGGTGCTCCGTGGATTCCGAATACAGTCGATGCTCTGTCTCGCCTTGATGTTGATTCCACCGATGCTGGTTCCGGGATGTTCGGAAACCTCGCCTGAAACCGATCGTCTCAATGTGCATTCGATCGTGGGTGGACCGGGTCGCTCGGAGGGATCATTCGACTATCCGCGTGCCATGGCCGTCGATCAGCGATCGGGCGACATCTACACGGTTGAGAAATCCGGTCGTGTTCAACATCTCGATGCCAAGGGGCGACCGCTGAACTCTTGGCAGATGCCGCGCATCGAACGCGGGAGACCCACTGGAATCAGTGTGGCGCCCGACGGGACTGTCTGGGTGGCGGATACTCATGAACACCGAATCATGATCTACGATCGCAACGGGACATTGATTCGTTCATTCGGAGAGTACGGAACCGGTGACGGTGAATTCATCTATCCAACGGACATCGCATTCGGACCTGATGATCTGGTGTACGTATCCGAGTACGGAGGGAATGATCGCATACAGGTGTTCGATGCGGATGGGAGCTGGGTACGGGCTATCGGCGGTCCTGGTTCACAGCCGGGGCAGTTTGATCGTCCCCAGTCGTTGGCGATCTCCAATGACGGTGAGGAACTGTTCGTGGCTGATGCGAGAAACAGAAGGATCCAGCGAGTACACCTGCCCTCATCCGCCATCGAGGTCGTTCACCAGGGCGGTATCGATCAGATCGTCCAGGTTCCGTTTGGAATCGACGTGTCGCCCTTGGGCCAATTGATCGTCAGCGACACAGGTTCACATCGAATCATCTGGCTGGAACCATCTGGAGCGGTTGTGGGGCATGCGGGAGGATGGGGATGGGGTGATGGGCAGTTGCGTGATCCATGGGCGGTCAGTTGGATTGACGGAGCGTTCCTGACTCTTGACAGCGGTAATAACCGAATCCTGAAGATCGTTCCCGATCAGGGTGGTCGATGAGGGGAATGGCGGACAGGATCATGGGTATGATCAGCTATCACCTGACCGATCTCCATTGAATGCAGGCGATTCGTGCCGATCTACTTCGAACAATCCGGCTGGCTTCTTCTGGCGTTTCTACTGATCCCATGCTGGTGGTGGCTTGGTCGCAGTCGCGAGGCCTTTTCTCCTCGTCGATGGTGGTTCATCGGCATCACCCGAAGCCTTCTCATCATGGTGCTGGCCATTGCGATGGCGGAGCCTGTCTTCGAGGATCGCTCCGATGGGCTTACGGTGGCGGTCATCGTGGATCGAAGCCGCTCCATTCCGAGAAGGCAGATGGAGCGGGCCGTGTCATGGTTGGAGGAGGCAGCCGAGGGGCCGGGGCGTGAGCCCGATGACCGATTGGCCGTGATCCAGTTCGGCCGTGACGCTGTTCCGACCGCGATGCCCGATCCTGCATCGGTCATCAGTCTCGGGAATGGTCCTGCTGATGTGACGGAATCATCACTGTCTCGAGCAATCGAACTGGCGAAGGGGCTGCTGCCAAGGGATACTGCCAATCGCATCGTGCTCATCAGTGACGGCAATGAGACGATCGGAAATCTTCTGGAAACGGCTGAGCTTGCGCGTGAAAGCGGTCTCCCGATCGATGTGCTTCCAATCCGATACGCCTATGAGGATGAAGTCCTCTTCGATCGACTGATCGCTCCTTCACGCGCGCGGGTCGGGCAGTCGATCGAACTGAGGTTGGTGCTTCGAAGTCGTGGACCGTCCAACGGGCGACTGGTTCTGGAAAGTGACGGAGTACTGGTCGATCTGAACGGTGATGAACCCGGACATGCCATGCCGTTGAGTCTTCAGGGGGGAGTCCATGTTGAACGTCTGACGGTGGATGCGACTTCTACCGGTCCACTGCAGTTCAAAGCCAGCTATGAACCATCCATACCGGGCGCCGATAGGATAAGCACGAACAACACGGCATCCGCAGTGACGTTCGTTTCTGGATCCGGCTCCATACTCATCGTCGAAACAGGAGAAGGTGCCGGTGAAGCCCTCCAGCAGGCGTTCGAAGGCGTCGGCATACGAGCCCTACGCACCGTGCCCGCCGGTCTCACAGGTGGAGTCGTCGGGTTGCTCGGCTTCGATGCCATTGTTCTGGCAGGCGTGCCGCGATGGGACTTCAACGAGTCTCAGGTCAAGGATCTTCACGCCTATGTGCAGGACACGGGTGGTGGACTGTTGATGTCGGGTGGTCCGGAAGGTTTCGGAGCCGGAGGCTGGATCGGTTCGAATCTGGCACCGGCCATTCCGGTGCAGATGGATCCGCCCGCCGAGCGGCAGCTCGTCAAGGGCGCCTTGGCCCTGATCGTCCATTCCTGCGAGATGCCGCAGGGGAACTACTGGGGTCAGCGGGTGGCGGAGGAGGCCATCGAGACGCTCAACGCTTCTGATGAGGTTGGCATCATCGAGAAGGGGGGTGGTGGCGCGAAGTGGGTGCTGCCCATGCAGGAGGTCGGTGATCGACAAGCGGCGTTGTCGGCGGCTCGCAAACTGAGATTCGGCGACATGCAGTTCTTCACGCCTTCCATGGAGAAGGCCTTGGAGGGATTGCTTGCGGTCGAGGCCGGTCAACGTCATGCCATCATCATCTCGGATGGCGATCCTCAATCACCTCCGGTTTCACTGATCGATCAATACATCGAGAACAAGGTGACCTGCACGACCGTCATGGTCGGGGGCCATGGAAACAACCCCATGCATGCCGCTCTGATGGAACGCATCGCGACCATGACCGGCGGATCCTTCTACAAGGTGGAGGATCCCAATGAGCTGCCCCAGATTTTCATCAAGGAAGCCAGGGTTGTCAGTCGCTCTCTGATTCAGGAGGGCCGTTTCGATACTCGAGTGTCCGATGCCGCGTCCGGTCCGATGCAGGGCACCGTGACTGTGCCGTCGATCGATGGATACGTGCTGACCGCGGCCAGGCCATCGCTTGCGCAGGTCGGCATCGTTGTCGAGAGCGGTGACTATCAGGATCCACTGTACGCCTGGTGGAACTATGGTTTGGGGCGGGTCGTCGCCTTCACGAGTGATCTGAACGGTCTGTGGACCAGTTCATGGCTTTCATGGGCTCGATTCTCGAGCTTCTGGGAACAGACCATCCGTTGGGTGATGCGATCCTCATCACAGACTGATTTCAGCTTGAACATCCTCGATGAAGGTGGTGGTCGATTCGTGGTCGAGATGGAGGCAGTCGATTCTGACGTTGCCTTCATGAATTTCGTTGAGACCAAGGCGAAGGTCATTCTTCCCGGCGGTGATTCGGTGCCGTTGGATCTGCAGCAGGTCGGGCCCGGTCGCTATAGAGGCGACTTCCAGCAGAAGCAGGCGGGCACCTCGGTCGTGAATGTGAACTTCGCGGGGCGTGATTCGGATGGCGAGTTGATCGATGGCAACATTCAGGCGGCGGTGAGTCGGGCCTACTCCGATGAGTATCGTGATCTCGTCGACAATGCCGGGCTGCTTGAACGAGTGGCGGAACGGACCGGTGGCCGTGTACTCGAGATCGATGATCAACTGCCGGGCGACCTGTTCGATCGCGAATCACTCGTGATGCCATCGACGGCACGAGTGGCCTGGAACATGCTGTCGATTCTCGCGGCCCTGCTGCTGCTGCTTGACGTCGGATTCCGGAGACTGGCCGTCGATCCCGATCGTGTTCGGGAAGCCTTGACTCGTGTCTCCGAACCACGGAAGGAAGGAAGTGCGGCGTCCATCTCCGCCTGGCAGCGAAGCAAGAAGGCTGCCAAAAGACAGGCGGTGGACGTCGGTAGGAAGAGAGGCGGTGCGTCGACGCAGGAGCAGTCCACCCCGGCGACATCCGGAGTTGAGACGCCCGATCCGCCGACGCTCCGTCCATCCCCTCCGGCCGAGGAGCCGCCGGGCGATGACATGGCGAGTCGTCTGAAGGCCGCCAAGAATCGAGCGAGGAAGGAACGACTTGGTGATCTTGATGATGGAGACGAATCATGAGTTCACCCGTCCTTGAGTGGGATCCGACCGATCTCGAGAGTGTTCGCGATGCCTGTGAGCAGGCACGTCGAGGGTTCGGGATGCTCCGTGCCGAGATCGGTCGAATCATCGTCGGACAGCAGCGAGTCATTGACGAAACGCTCGTGGCCATATTCGCCGGTGGGCATGTTCTGCTCGAGGGTGTTCCGGGACTGGGCAAGACGCTTCTTGTGAAGACCATCGCCGAGGCGTTGGATCTGGAGTTTGCGAGAATCCAGTTCACACCAGATGTGATGCCCGCTGATGTGACCGGTACGACCGTCGTCGTCGAAAATCCCGGCACCTCATCCAGAGACATCATCTTCAGGCCCGGGCCGATCTTCCATCAACTGGTTCTGGCGGATGAGATCAACAGGGCCACCCCGAAGAGCCAGTCGGCGCTCCTTGAAGCCATGCAGGAACGTACGGTCACGGCCGATGGGGAGACGCGCCCACTGCCTGAGCCGTTCTTCGTCCTGGCGACTCAGAATCCGGTCGAGCAGGAGGGCACCTATTCGTTGCCGGAGGCCCAGTTGGATCGTTTTCTGTTCAAGGTCGAGGTGCCTGATGTGGATCGCGATGATCTGAACGAGATATTGTCCAGGACGACCGGTCAGGAGGAGTCGCATGCCAGACAGCGGCTCGATGGCAGGTTCCTGATGTCTGCCCGAAAACTCATGCGGGATGCCATCGTGGCGCCGCATGTTCAGGACTACGCTATCCGACTCGTGCTGGCAACGCATCCGAGTAGTGCGTTCTTTCCGGAGTCCATGCGCAGATACGTGCAGCTGGGCGTCAGTCCCAGAGGTGCCCAGTCGCTGATCTCGGCGGCCAAGGTGCTCGCGGTCGCGGATGGTCGCTTCGCGGCATCCACGGAGGATATCCGTCGCGTCGCGCCCGCGGCGCTGCGTCACAGAATCGGCTTGACGTTCGAGGCCGGTACAGATGGCCGCCGAGGAACGGATGTCATCGAGATGCTTCTGGCCGATGTGCCCGTCGAGATTCCAGTTGAATCCGGAGGAGGGACCGTCGCATGAGCGCCTATGGAGAAGGTGAATCCCCCAGTACGGTCGAGGATCTGCTCGGTGGTGCCCTGATGTCTAGATTGAATCGTCTGGATGTCCTCTCCCGGAAGGTGTTCAGCGGGAAGATCCATGGTGAGCGTCGAAGTCGTCGGCGTGGTCAGAGTGTGGACTTCGCTGACTATCGACCGTACACCGCCGGGGATGATCTGCGATTCGTCGACTGGAACATCTACGCGCGACTTGAAACGCTCTTCCTCAAGCTCTTCATGGAGGAGGAGGACCTGTCGCTCGCGATCGCGGTGGATACGAGTCCTTCTATGGATTGGGGCGGACCCAACAAGCTCGGTTTCTGCAAGCGACTGGCGATGTCCCTGGGCTACATCGGTCTGGTGAATCAGCACCGTGTGAGCCTGTTCGGTTTCGACGGTGATGGCGTCAAGCAGTTGAATTCGATTCGTGGCCGGAGCCGAACACGCGAAATGGCCAGCTGGCTCATCGATCTCTCGGTGGGTTCTTCCCAGGGTCTCGAAGCCGGAATGAAGTCGATCGCTCAGGGGCGGCGTGGTCGCGGCGTTCTGGTCGTGCTCTCGGATTTCCTCGAGCCCGATGGGTATGACGCCGGGCTTCGATATCTCACAGGCAGTGGGGACGATGTCTTCTGCCTCCAGATACTGGCACCCGATGAACTTGATCCAGCTTCCCGGGGACTTTCCGGTGATGTCAGGCTTCGAGACGTGGAGACAGGTCAAGACTGCGAGATCACGGTCACGCCTGCGTTGCTCAGGCGATACCGGGAGAATCTGGAGTCCTATTGCGAGGGTCTTCGTGAGTGGTGCACAAGACGGGGGATCGGGAACCTGTCCATCGGCACCGATGTCGACATGGAAGTCCTGCTTGTGGAATATCTTCGAAGACAGGGGCTACTCCAATGAGCCTCCTGACACCATGGACCGGATTCTTTCTTCTTGTGGGCGTCGTGCCGCCATTGCTGCTGATGTACTTCCTGAAGCTGCGACGCCGAACGCTTCCGATTTCAAGCACACTGCTCTGGTTCACCTCGACGGAGGACCTGCAGGCCAACTCCCCGTTTCAGCGACTTAGGCGAAACCTTCTGCTTCTTCTACAGCTCATTGTCCTGCTGCTGCTCGTACTGGCTGTCATGCAGCCTCGTATGGAAGGAAGAAGTGGGGCCGGCGGACGAACCGTGCTTCTGATCGATCGCTCGGGCTCGATGACAGCGACAGATGGGGACGAGAATGGACGTTCACGTCTCGAGATCGCCAAGCAACTCGCTCGAGAAGCGGTCGATCGTCTGCATCCCGGCGGTCTTTTCTCCAGTGGTGACGGTGAGACGATGATCGTCTCCTTCGGTGAGGATGCAGACATCCTTCAGCCCTTCACCGATTCACGGGTCCAGCTTCTTGATGCCATCGATCGGATCGAAGTCTCGCACGGGCGAAGCTTCATCGAAGAGGCGTTGCAGCTGGCTCGGGTGTATTCAATCAACACTAATCCCGACGATCCTGACGTTCCACAGCTGAGGCCGGCAACGCTTGAACTCTTCAGTGATGGCCAGCTTCAGGATCTGGATGCGCAAGTGCTAAGAGGAGAGACCCTCACCTATCACCGCATTGGAAGCGATCGCACCCGCAACATGGCGGTCATGCAGCTTGCCGCGGAACGCCCATGGGATCGGCCGGCGTCCGTCGAGGTGTTCGCGTCTATTGGAAACTTCCGAATGGAGCGGTCGACCATCGACGTGCAGCTGTCGGTCGACGGGCAGGTCAGATCGATTCAGGAACTCGAGGTTCCGGCCGCCACTTCCGATGGCCCGGGCCGACGTAGTCTCGTGTTTTCCCCGTTCGAGCTGGCAAGGGGGGCCGTCATCGAAGTGGCTCTCATCGGAGAGGATGAGCTGGCGGTTGATGACAGCGCTGTGCTCGTCGTTCCGCCGCAAAGAAAGCTCAATGTCGTGATTGTCAGTGACGGTCGGCAACTCCTGCCGAGGATCCTCGGCGGCTTCGGTCTCGAACAGGTGGATTTCTACACGCCGCAACAGTGGCGGGAACGCCAGTCGGAACTGAAGTGGGATGTCGTCGTCTTCGACAATGTCTCGCTTGATTCGATACCGGGTGTGCCCACTCTCTCGATCGGTCGCGCGCCGAAGACTGATCTGATCAGATCCTACGGTCTGCAGCGGGAATCTCAGGTTGCGTTGGAAGCGGAGTCTCGTCACCCCGTCATGCAGCATGTCGATACCGGTTCCTTGTTCGTCCAGGAGACAGAGGCCTTGCAGCCGGATGGTTCGGTCGATGTGCTGCTGTCGGGAACCAGGAACCCGCTCGTCATGTCATGGGAGGAGGGCCGCGTCCCCAATGTTCATGTCGCCTTCGATCCGGTGCAGTCCAATTGGCCATATGAGCCCGGATTCGTGGCCTTCCTCTACAACACCATCGACTGGCTCGGACACAGCAACGCTGCGGTGGTCGAGGGTCAGTCGGATCTTGGGGAGATGATCAGGTTCATCGTCCCGGGTGGATTGGAAGCAGTGACGCTGCGGCGTCCGGATGGTTCCGCTCGAAATCTGCTGGTGGACTCGGACGGAATGGCCGGTTGGGGGCCGCTGATGCTGTCGGGCTTGCACGTTCTGGAAGTAGAGGACTCGATTGGATCCGTTCAATACAGATCAGTCCGATTCCCAGCTGAGCAGGAGTCTGCGATAGCAGCTGTGGATTCCATCATTCTCGGGCAGGAACAGATTGAGGCGACGGACGGTGGCGCCAGGGGATATGTCCCACTCTGGCCATGGGCGATCGGAGCGGCCCTGATCATGCTGATGTGCGAGTGGTGGATCTGGAATGCGAGAGTGGGTGGGCAGCGGCCGTCGATGATCATGCAACGTTCGCAATCCAGTTGAGTCTCGATGCTACACTTCCCCCCGCAAGCATCAATTTCAGAAGTGAGGAAGGCATACCAATGGCGACGCTCGAGGAACGAATTGCACAGTACGAGAACATGGCCGAGGCCGATCCCGACAACGAGATGGCGCATTTCAGTCTTGGCTCGGCATATCTCAAGGCCGGTCGTGCAGCTGAAGCAGCCGTGAGTCTGGAACGATGCATCGAATTGAACGAGGACATGAGCAAGGCCTGGCAGCTCTGCGGCGAAGCCTTGATCGAAGCGGGATGGTCCGACAAGGCCGTGGTCACACTTGAGAAGGGGTACGTGATAGCCGCTTCGAAGGGCGATCTCCTCCCAAGGGACGCCATGGCCGAGTTGCTCAAGAGCATCGGTCGTCAGCCGCCCGAACTGGATGGTGAAGCATCGAACACTCCAGAAGTCCCGGAGGGTTCATTCATCTGCAAGCAGACGGGTCGTGCCGGAACCGAGCTCGCTGGGCCTCCTTTCAAGGGGCCTGTGGGCGAGTGGATCTCGCAGAACATCTCCGCTGAGACCTGGAGCGAGTGGGTCGGTCATGGAACCAAGGTGATCAACGAGTTGCGGCTGGATCTTTCCAAGGACGAGGATTCCGCCACCTATGACCAGCACATGTGCGAGTTTCTGGGTGTTCCCGAGGAAATCACGGCTCAGGGCTGAAGCCCCGTATGATCTCACTCATGTCTGATCTGTCAGTCACGATTGCCGGAGTCGAATTGGGCAGTCCACTCGTGGCGGCTGCCGGCGCCGCAGGCTGTGGACCTGAACTGCTCGATGTCGTTCCCAGTGGAACGTTCGGTGCGATTACGACCAAGTCGATCACGCCCGAGTGTCGTGATGGTCATCCACCATGGCGGCTCATCGAGTTGCCTACCGGAATGCTCAATGCCGTCGGGCTTGCCAATCCCGGGTTGGATTCGTTCATGACGGACGTTGTGCCGCATCTGCATTCGAATGGGCCCGTGTTCATCGGTTCCATGGCGGGGCACTCCATTGACGACTACGTCGCAGTCGCCAGGGCATTTGATTCGGTTCCAGGTCTTCCACTGGTCGAAGCGAACATGTCATGCCCGAACACAGGGACCGGTCGTCAGTTCACTGATGACCCAATCGCGATGCGAGAAGCCGTTGCCGCGATCAAGTCCGAACTCAAGCAGACGCCATTGCTGGTGAAGCTTCCATTGGAGATGGCGCCCGGCTATCCGATTGCGATGGCGGCCGTCGAGGGCGGGGCCGACGCCCTGACCTTCATCAACACGGTTCCCGCCATGTCGATTGATGTGGATACTCGTCGGCCGAGATTGTCGAATACGGCGGGGGGCCTCAGTGGGCCGGCGGTTCATCAACTGGCGGTGCGGATGGTGGCTGGTGTCCATGCCTGCTTCGATGGGGGGTCATGTCCACCAATCATCGGGCTTGGCGGCGTCACTCGATGGAGCGATGCGGCGGAACTCATTCTGGCAGGAGCATCCGCGGTCGGTCTTGGTACGGCGCTCTTCGCCGATCCACGACTCTCGGTCCGCATCGTCCGCGGTCTCGAGCGTTGGGTTCGAAAGCAGGGTGTCGCGGGGCTGTCGGAACTCACCGGTGCGGTTCAGTCCGAGCCCGTGATTCCCGGTTGATCCGATACGAGTTCACGGAAGGCATCTCCACGTGCTTCATAATGCGGGAACTGGTCCCAGGAGGCGCAGCCCGGGCTCAGTAGAAGAATGTCGTCCGCCTGCATTCTGGGCAACGCAGTCCGTACGGCCGTCCGGAGGTCCCCGCACTCGTGTGCATTCGATCCGGCGGAGGCGGCAATCGATGATCCGGTGGTCCCAATCGTGTAGACCCCGGCGAGTCGAGGGGAGATCGTTCCTATCAAATTCAGGGAGATGCCCTTGTCGTAGCCGCCTGCGATCAGATGTATGCGCGAGTAGTTCGGCGCGAATGCATTGATCGCGAGCAGAGTCGATTCGGGTGTCGTCGATTTGGAGTCGTTGAAGAAACGCCCATCGGTTCCGATCGCCTCGAGTCGATGGGGAAGGCCCGGAAAATCGGCCAGTCCTCGAGCGGCATCTCCCGGCTCGATTCCTGTGGCGGTTGAAACGGCCATTACGGCAAGATGCGCGTTGTCCTGATTGTGTCGGCCAGGGATCTTCAATGGAATGGGTGTGGCTCTCGAGGCTATGTGTTCGCCTCGAAGGCAGATTTCCCCGGGCAATTGATCACGGGTGATCTGCTCCTTGCACATGACGTAGTTTTCCTCGTCGCCATGCCAGTCCAGATGATTGGGCGATATGTTGGTGATGACCGCTGTTCCGGGCGACCATCCGCCGCCGTCTCCGGCATCTTCGTGAAGCCACCAGAGCATCGCGCTGGATATCTCCAGAACGATCCACGCGTCCGATGACATCCCCTTGAGATCGTTCAGCAAGCTGCCACCGATGTTTCCACCGAGATACGACTCGAGCCGGTTCCGTTTGAGGGAGTGATGGATCATGGAGGCGGTTGTTGATTTTCCATTCGTACCGGTGACCCCGATGACTCTGGTTCGATCGAGGTGACGCACGAGTAGGGAGAGCTCGGTTGTGATCGGTTTGCCGTTGGAGCGGGCCAGATTCAGAAATGAATTGTCCCAGGGTCTGGGTACGGCCGGGTTGGCCACGACAAGATCTGTTTCGATGAAGTCCTTTTCCACATGGCCGCCCAGTCGCAGGCTGATCTGTCCGGATGAGATGGCATCCTCGAGTTGTTCCAGGGGCTGGGACAGATCCTCCTCGGAACCCAGATCCGTCAGAATCACGGAGCAGTCCTGCTCCAGAAGCCAGCGGGTCACCCCGAGGCCGCCTCCGAAGCGTCCAAGTCCCATCACGGTGCATCGAGTTCCCTTGTCCGGAATCATTCTCCGAGTGTATGACGTGATGGCTTGCTACGGATTACCATTCCATTCCAGAGCCCACTGGAGAACATGCCAGGAGTCCCATGCAGCAGGAAAACGAACCACAATCCGAGCGGTCTCAGGGAGGTCCAGCTAACTGGTCGCCTTCCAGGTTATCGAGTCTCGCGGTCGTGGCGATGGTTCTCGCCTGTCTGCCATGCCCTCCGGTGAGTCTGCTTGGGGCGGTGCTTGGTCTGATGGCCTTGAGTCGAATCAAGCAATCCAATGGTTCGATGACGGGTGTTCGTCTGGCGAGGATCTCCATCGTGGTGGGAGTCGCGATGAGTCTGATCAGCGTCATTCTTCTGAGCCTGTTCCAGTCCCATGTGGAACGTGGTCAGGAGGAGGGGATTTCGAAAGCCGTCCACACCTTCGTGGTCCAGTCGATGAACAACAATGCGGCCGGTGCCTTGGCATATTGGGATCTGCAGGGGCATCCCATTACGGTCGAGCAGGTCGAGGATTTCGGGCAGGATGTGGCCAAGCGTTTCGGTTCCTTCAAGTCACTTCGAGTCGGCAAGATCAATCCCGCGGCCGACATGTCTCTTCTGAAGGCCGGTCTGGATGCCTGGCTGATATTCGAATTCGATTCAGGAACCCGCAATGGTTCCGGTAGCTTCCTTCTGGTTCCCAAGATGGGCACATTTACCCTCGGAGTCAGAATCCGCGGATTGAATATCGATGATCCTGAAGGAGCCGTCTCGATTCCACCCAAACCTGAGCCCGTGAATACGAACGCCACGGCATCCGAACCGGTGGAATCATGACAAGCGACAAGGCCGGTACCTGGAGCCCCTGGGCACTGGTTGCGCTGGCTTGTTCAGTGGGGCTCTGCCCGGCTGTGACAATGCTCGGCGTGGTCTTTGGCCTCATCGCTGTTCGAGACGTCAAGCTTCGGGCTCGTCGTGGTTTACGTGTTGCGATTGCCGCCATTGTCATCGCACTGCTTGTCACACCGCTCACCACCATCTTGTTGATGTGGTGGAATAACTCTGTCCGCGAGCCCATGCTTCATGGACCGGTGGCTGGGCTGCAGGCCGCTCAGGATGGTGACGTTCGGCCGCTCTTGGGCCAATTCGAGGAAGGGGAGGCCTCAGCCAAGGAGGCTTCGGACTTCGTACGACAGATGACGGCTCGATTTGGAACGCTCGATTCGATATCGCAGGATCCTGATCGCGAGGCGGTCTGGAGCCCCGACGGCTGGTCCATTTCAGTACCCTACGTGTTGAAATTCAGCAGAGAGATCGTCAAGGGTGAGGGGTACTTCGTCATTCTCAGAATGGATGGCGGTCAGCGAGAGCCGGTTTTCCGATTCTCCTGGATTCGGATTGGAAAGAATCCTTCTCTGTTTTTCCCGGAGTCCGCTCGAGAATCGGTGGAGTCAGGTACTGAGGGGCGTGATGGCAACCAAGGATGAATTCGTCATTGAGATTGAGGATCTCGTCAAGAGATTCGGAGGCCAGACGGTTCTCGATGGCATCAACCTCAAGATCCGCCCCGGGGAAACCATGGTCATCATGGGTGGTTCGGGCTGCGGTAAGTCAACGCTGCTCAGGCACATGGTCGGTTCGCTTCATCCTGATGAAGGTCGGGTGAAGCTCTTTGGAAATGTGCTGGCCGACATGACCGAAGCGGAGCTCGACGAGACTCGCAAGCAGTTCGGGATCCTCTTCCAGTCCGGAGCTTTGTTCCAATCGCTTTCGGTTGGTGACAATGTCTCCCTAATTCTTGAGGAACACACGGATCTGGATGCGGCGATCATCGACTTCATGGTCAAGATCAAGCTGGAACTGGTGGATCTCAGGGAGGCGGCTCACAAGTTTCCTGCCCAGATCAGCGGCGGTATGAAGAAGCGTGCCGGCTTGGCCAGAGCACTGGCATTGGATCCCAAGATTCTCTTCTACGACGAGCCGAGCGCGGGACTGGATCCCGTCACCTCGGCATCGATCGATCGATTGATCATAGATCTGACCAGAAAGCTGGGAGTCGCCAGTGTGGTGGTCACTCATGAGATGGATTCCGCATTCGAGATAGCCGACCGTATGGCGATGCTCCACAAGGGCCGGGTGCTCATGCTGGACGATAGGGAAGCCTTCGAAAAGCTTCGTGACTGGCCTCAGGATCGGCTGGGGGAGCTGGATGAGGATCACATGTTGATTCGTCAGTTCCTGCGTGGTGATGCCGAGGGTCCGCTTACGGAGGAGACGGATGGTGAAAGCAGCTACGCTGCTGATCTGCTCGGCATCGACAACAGCAAGCTGACAGGGGGTCGTTCGATCCAGACGACTCGTCGAGTTCCGATTCCAGGGAAAAGCAATGGTTTCTTCAGGCGTCTGATTTCAGGCGGCTCTCGAAAATCAAGAAAGCAAGGACAGAACAAGCCATGAGTAACGAGTCCCTACGACAGGCCAACAACGTCAAGGCTGGTGTCTTTGTCACGATCGCACTGCTCATCGGCCTGTTCGTGATCTTTCTTCTCGGAGACATGTGGAACATGTTCTTCGGACCCTCCATGAACTCCTATCGAACGTCCTACGCGTTGGTCGAGGGGGTGTCCTATCTGCAAAAGGGATCCGAAGTTCGTGTGGGCGGCATCAAGACCGGTGTCGTCGAAAAGGTCTCCTTCGAGATGGACGGGAACAAGCCTGTCGAGATGATTCAGGTCTCCTTCTCTCTTCCAGAGGATCTGCTGCTCTATTCCAACGCGGTTGCAGTGGTCAAGAGCGGTCTGATCAGCGCCGACTCCTACATCTCGATTTCCTCGCTCGGCTTCGACGAAGCCAATCGTCCTCGTGACGAGACCGGGGTCGCTGGCTCTTTGCTGAAATCAGGAGACGAATTCAAGGGAACAAATGCAGGTGGAATGCTGGCTTCGTTCCTCGGGCCGGACGCCTCGGCGGACGTCACTTCATTCCTGGATTCGCTCAGCCAGATCTCCAGAAAGATGAAACAGGAGGGGTATGTGCTCAAGTGGGTTCTCGGGGCGCCAAGTGCCCGGGAAGTGCAGGACGTCATTCGGAATCTGGATGATGTGATGGCTGATTTCCAGCAGAAGTGGAAGCGTCAGTGGTCCAGCCAGGTTTCTAGCATTCTCATCAACGTGAATGCCTCCATGACCAACATCAACGAGATCATCGAACGCAATGACCAGTCCATAGACGAGATCGTGGCCAATGTGCGATCGATCACGGAGACCGCCGAGACCGAATGGTCACCGAAGCTCACGGCCATCTTCTCCGACGGCAAGAAGACCCTTTCGGATCTTCAGGAGGTGATCGAAGACGTCCGAGTCCGTTCGCCCATCATGCTGGACAATCTCGGCGATTCACTGGCCAACCTGAATGTCGGATCTCAGCAGTTGACGCGAGCCATCGCGGAGGTCTCCTCCAGCCCATGGCGATTGCTCTACAGACCGACCGACAAGGAATACTCCAACGAGCTGCTCTATGAGGCGGCACGCAATTTCTCGTTCGGCACGGCTGATCTCAAGGCGGCCACCGGATCCATGCGGAGACTGATGGATGCCAGAGGCGACGAACTCACTGCACAGGACGAGGACTTCATGCTGATCCGTCGGAACCTTCTGGACAGCTACCAGCGTTATCAGCGTGCACAGCAGCAGTTGATGGAGATCCTTCGGGGCGAGGAGACCGTATCTGACGATGGTTCCGCCAAGGATGATTCAGGTGGTTCGTGAATCGGCCCTGTCTGATCAACTCACTTGATGATCCAAGGGTCGATGCCTTCCGTGATGTGAGGGATCGGGATCTTCGAGGTCGCGACGGGTTCTTCATGGCTGAATCGGAACTGGTACTGAGGCGTTTGCTTCGGCAGCCTGAGCGTTTGCATTCGCTTCTTGTCTCACGCGAGAAATGGGGTCGTCTTGAATCGGAACTTCGGGATCTGCCGGATTCGATTCCGATCTACGTGGCTGATCTGGACGTCATCGGAGAGGTCGCTGGTTTTCACGTTCATCGTGGTGTGCTGGCCCTCGGCCACCGGCCGGATGCCCGGGAGTTGTCGATGACGCATGTCTTGGAAGGGCTGGATCGATCCAGGCCGCGGACGCTGCTTCTGGCCACCGGGATCACGAACGTGGACAACATGGGCTCGCTCTTCAGGAATGCGGCGGCTTTCGGAATCGACGCGATCATTCTCGATGGCACGTGTTGTGATCCGCTCTACAGAAAATCGATTCGCGTCTCGATGGGGCATGTGCTTGGTGTCCCCTGGGCTGTGACGGAGGATTGGATCGGTTCACTGGGGGAGCTGAAGGATCGATGGGGGGTTCATCTGGTTGCCGCCGAGTGCGACGAACGTAGTCGATGTGTTTCGGTTTTTCCGTTTCCTGAGCACGTCGCTTTGATAGTGGGGGCCGAAGGGGCCGGACTCGACGAAGGGACGCGCTCGATCTGCGATTCGATCGTGGAGATTCCAATGGCCAGAGAGGTACCTTCGTTGAATGTCGCGACCGCCGCTGCCATATTCATGTGGGAGCGGCGTCGATCATCGCTTGTCGAGAAATGATCAGGTAACCGGAGTACCGGTGGAACAGTCGGACTCGGCAGAACGGGCTTCCTCCGCATCCACATCGAAGCGTTCGATATCCGCACCGAGTGCGTTGAGCTGATCTTCCAGTCTCGAATAACCGCGATCAAGGTGATAGATCCTCGAGATCGTAGTGGTGCCTTCTGCTGCCAGACCGGCCAGCACCAGACTGGCGGAGCCACGCAGATCACTTGCCATGACGGGAGCACCCACCAGACGATTGACACCCTGGACGACCACGGTTCCACCTTGGCGATACACCAATGCGCCCATTCTGGTCAGTTCGGAGACATGCAGGAAACGATCGGGGAAGATCTTCTCGGTCACGATGCTGTTGCCGTCGGCGAAGCACAGCAGCGTCATCATCTGGGCCTGGATGTCCGTGGGGAAGCCGGGGTAGGGCTGGGTCGTGAACAAGGCGGGTTTCAGCCGACGTTCACTGGTGACCTTGACCGTGCATCGCCCGGCGGGCTCGAGCGGATCGAGTCTTTCCAGTCGTACGCCGGTTGCCTGGAGCCTATCAACCACGGCCAGCAGGTGATCCATCGGGAAGTCCTCGATGGTGACATCGCCATTTGTGATGGCGGACGCGATCGCCAGTGTTGCGGCAACGATTCGATCTGGCATGACCTGATGGTCGCAGCCGTAGAGTTCGGTGCAGCCGCGAATGGTGATTCGGGGTGTGCCTGCGCCGCTGATCGAAGCGCCCATGCTGTTGAGCATCACGGCGAGATCCTGGATCTCCGGTTCGCAGGCGGCCGACTCGATGATCGTGACGCCTTCGGCCCGAGTGGCTGCGCACATGACGTTTGCGGTTCCAAGAACGGTTGAACCGAACGGGCCTCCGAGGAAGATGGTGCCTCCCTTGAGTCGATCCGCTCTGGCGACGATGTCGCCGCCATCGAGTTCTATCTTGGCGCCGAGCGCCTCAAGGCCACGCAGGTGCAG
>MDTD01044252.1_pt1 | contig 19658 bp, 11 predicted proteins | sample 811221 | NCBI WGS metagenome assembly MDTD01 (sample SAMN05326646, study PRJNA326480) | marine metagenome | isolation source: seawater | place: Pacific Ocean: South West | collected 2011 | reverse complement strand
TATGGTGTTTCAAAACTACGCGCTTTACCCGCACATGACCGTGTTTGAAAACATTGGCTTTTCATTAAAGCTTCAAAAGAAACCCAAAGCATTCATCGCTGACAAAGTGAACGCAGTGGCCCAAATGCTCGAAATCGATCAGCTGCTGCAGCGTAAGCCGGCGGCCTTATCCGGCGGGCAATGCCAACGGGTGGCCATTGGGCGCGCTTTGGTGCGCGAGCCTAAGGTTCTGTTGTTCGATGAACCGCTGTCTAACTTAGATGCCGCGTTGCGGGTCCAAATGCGGCATGAGTTGTCTTTGCTGCACCAAAAAATCAAGAGCACCATCGTTTACGTCACCCACGACCAAGTGGAGGCCATGACTTTGGCCACTAAGATTGTGGTACTGCACGATGGGGTGCTGCAACAAGAAGGCACGCCCCACGAGATTTACCACCAGCCGGCCAATCGCTTTGTGGCTGGGTTTATCGGCTCACCGCCCATGAATTTATTTGAGGGAGACATTGTGGAAACCCCTGCCGGTCTGCAAGGCCGGGTGGGTGAAAGCTTTACGTTTGATTTAAGTTCTTTTGCGAATCTGCAACCCCAAAAAGTCACCTTTGGGGTGAGGACTCATGAGGTGCAAATAGGTGCCGAAGGCATTGCGGGGCGCTTGGCATCGCGGGAGTGGCACGGCGAAGCCATGCTCCTGCATTACGAAACCGAAGTGGGTAACTTGATTGTACAGCGTTCGGCCCAAGATATGGAAGACATCGCTTTAGGCAGTGAAGCTTACCTGGGGTTTCAAACGGAGCGACTGTATTTGTTTGGTGCCCAAGGGCAACGCATAGGTTTGGCTTCATGAAGGCTGGGCGCTGTTTGGCCCTCATGATGGGTTTGGCTTTATGGGCCTCGGCCGCAAGCGCGGCGCAAGACATGGTTTTATGGCACAGTTACCGCGGGGCAGAGTTAAAAGCCTTAGACTCGGTCGTGAAAAGCTTCAACAACGAACAAAGCACCATCAAGTTAGAAACCATTTCCATTCCCTACGAAGCCATGGCCTCCAAACTCGAAGTGGCCATTCCTCGAGGACACGGCCCCGATTTGTTTATTTATGCTCATGAAAAGGCAGGGGCATGGTCGGCCAATGAGTTATTGTCGGTGGTGCCTCAGGCTCAAGCGCAGTGGGCCCAACAAAACATGTTGCCTCAGGCTTTCAAAGGCGTTTCTGTGGGAGCCGCAGTTTATGGTTATCCTTTGGCGGTGAAGTCTGCGGCGCTTTTTGTAAATACGGCTTTGGTAAAAGAGCCCATAAAAAGCGTGGATGACTTTGGAACACTGAAAGGCAAACCGGGCATCTATCCTTTGGTTTACGAAACCGATAGTTTTTATTTTCATGCGCCATGGTTTTTGGGCTTAGGTGGCAGTCCGCTAGATGCCCAAGGCAAAGTGGCGTTAAATACACCCGCCTTCGCCGAATCTTTGGATTTGGTGCGGGGCTTTCAAGAGCGGCAATGGGTGCCTCAAGAAGTCACAGCCACGTTGGTGAACAACCTCTTTAATGGGGGACAAGCGGCCGCAGTGATGACGGGGCCTTGGTTTTTAGGCGAGATCAAAAAAGAAGTGGCTTATGAGGTGCGCCCGTTACCGAAATTGTCCAACGGTCAAGCGGCCACCCCCTTTTTAACGGTGGAAGCCTTATGGGTGGCCCAAACCAGCGCCAACGCGCAAGCAGCGCACCAAGTGGCACGATATTTAGCCGACGCCTCATCGGCGCAAATCCGTTTACATCAAGGTCGCCAAGTGGTGGCCTTGGCATCAGCCTGGCGCGGTGATGGTGAAAGAGAAATCCCCAAAGATTTATTGGCTTTTTATGAACAGGCCCAAGTTTCGGTGGTCATGGACAACCGACCCGAAATGAGTTTGGTTTGGGAGCCTGCCCAATTGGCTTTGCAAAACGTTCTAAGAGACGGGGTTCCCGCACAAGAAGCCATGGCCAAAGCCGCCCATAGAGCCGCCGCCATTCAAAAACCATTGCCCCCGGCGCAATCGCCCACGGTCTACCTCATCTTGTTGTCGCTTTTGGTACTGGCGGGCATGGCTTATCTCATTCGCGGTGTGGTGCGTATCAACCAGCAAGGCCGAGGCAAACAGAGTGCGGTGGGGTGGTTGTGGACCTTGCCGGCCATGATTCCCACGCTTTTGCTGGTTATCTTGCCTTTTGTCTTTAGTTTGGGTTTGGCGTTTTATGCCCATGACAAAGGCAGTTTTACCTTTGTGGGCCTGGCACATTTTAAAGACATCCTTTTTGCCCAAACCTTTGACCTTTTGAAACCCTTATCCTTTTATTACGCCTTGGCCGTCACCATTTTGTGGACCTTGTCTAACGTTTCTTTACACGTCGCCATCGGGGTGTTGTTGGCCGTAGCACTCAATCAAAAAGGGTTGCGTCTGTCTGGTTGGTTTCGGGTGATTTTGATTTTGCCCTGGGCCGTGCCCAACTACATTACGGCGCTCATTTGGAAAGGGATGTTTCACAAACAGTTTGGTGCCATTAACGCAGTGCTCAATACGTTGGGTCTTGAAGACGTCTCTTGGTTTTCATCTTTTGGAACGGCTTTTTTCGCCAATTTATGCACCAACATTTGGCTGGGCTTTCCCTTTATGATGGTGGTGGCCTTAGGCGCTTTGCAGTCCATTCCCAGCAATATTTACGAAGCCGCGCAGGTGGACGGCGCCACGCCTTCTCAGCAATTTTGGATGATCACGTGTCCGAATCTTTTAAAGCCCATGATCCCCGCTTTGATGCTCGGATGCATTTGGACTTTCAACCAATTTAACATCATCTATTTGGTCTCGGGTGGGGCGCCCGATAACAGCACAGACATTCTTATTACCGAAGCGTGGCGTTGGGCTTTTGCCCGGCAAGGCCGTTACGGTTATGCGGCCGCTTATGCGGCTTTGATTTTCATTTTAATGTTGGTTTTGTTCCAACTGCAAAAAAAGGTGAACCAGTGGCAAACGCAAAAATAAAATCGAGTTGGCAATGGGCCGCCTACGGTTTGTTGGGTTGCGCCACCGTGGTGACCTTGTATCCCTTGTTGTGGGTGGTGAAGACCGCATTCAGCCCCAGTCAAACCCTCGACCCATCGCCCAATCCTTTGCCCAACGCTTTTGACTTCACCCATTTCTCTCATTTGTTCACGGCAGCAGAGCAGGGCGCTCATTTTGGTGATTATTTCATGAACTCACTAATGGTGGCTTTGGCCACGGCATTTCTCGGGGTGATTTTATCTTGCACCGCAGGCTACGCTTTTTCTCGGTTGCGTTTTGGAGGCCAAGACAAAGGGCTGGCACTTTTTATTCTCACGCAAGTGATTCCCGGGGTGGTGATGTTGATTCCGCTCTACCTCATTTTAGAAAAACTTAGGTTGCTCGACAGCCTCATGGGTTTGGTTTTGTGTTATGCTGCCACTTCGGTGCCTTTTTGCACGTGGATGCTCAAAGGCTTTTTTGATTCCCTGCCCAAAGAAATGGAAGAAGCGGCTTGGGTGGATGGTGCCAATACTTGGACGGTCTTTACCCAAATCGTTTTGCCCGTGTCGCGACCGGCCGTGGCCGTGGCCTTTTTGTTTTCATTTATGACCGCATGGAATGAGTTTATTTTAGCGGCCACCTTGCTGAATGCGCCAGCGAAATACACCATACCGGTGGCATTGCAAAAATACATTGGTGCTTATCAAGCGGCGTGGGGCAGTTTTGCCGCCGGGGCGTTGCTCGCAAGCATCCCGGTGATGTTACTTTTCTTTTACTTGCAAAAGCATTTGGTGTCGGGACTCACCTCGGGCAGTGTGAAAGGTTAGAACCTTATTTTAAATGCCACACCGCTTCCCACGCTTCACATTTGCCTTTAAGACCATCGGGCATGGGTTGGTGTTGTAACATTTCACAAGTGTAGCTTTCGGCGTACAGCTCGCGGACCATGTCTTGGCTGATGGCAAAGGGGGGCCCGTCGTAATGGACCTGATCGTATTCAATGGTCACCAAGAGTTGCGGTGCCTTTTGGGTGATGGCCAACAGGTGCTGAGCATAACGGCGACGCATGGTATCGGGCAGGGCCACCAACGCCGCGCGATCGTAAATGGCATCTACCGGGCCAACAAGTCCTTCAGTGAGTTCAAAGACGTCCCCGACAAATACGGAGAGGTTTTGGGCTTGATATTGTTTTAAGTTGCCCACGTCTGAGACATCAGGGTTGACTTTCATATTTTCGAAGAGTTGAATGACCGCACTTTCATTGAGTTCTGCCGCCACGACTTTGTGACCCAGGCTGAGCAGGTAAGCGATGTCTAAAGTTTTGCCGCACAAAGGCACAAAAAGAGTGGCACCAGATTTGATAGCCAAACTTTGTAGATTGTCTTTTAAAAAAGCATTGGTTTCGTCTTTGTGAAAACCAATCTCGTTGGCTTTCCATTTGTTGTGCCAAAATTCGTGTTCCATCATCACCTCTTTTACGAGCCATTGCGCTCGAGCTGCCTGTTATCGTTTGTTACGCCGCCCACCGCCAGATGGTTTCTTTGTTCGTCGGGCGCTGTTGGCTTGACCGCTCTTGCGCCGGTCGCTGTTGGAGCGGCCGGACCTGGAAATACTACCCTTCGAGCGATTTCCACCTTGACCACCGCCACCACGGCGTTTGGCTGGGCGTTTGGTTCGCGGTCTGCTGCGTGGGTTTCGGTTTGAACTTTGTTCTTGGGCCACGTCATCGGGTGTATCGGTGGCGGGGAACGGGTGGTCGTCCACAACCTCAATATCCATTTTAATGGTGCGTTCGATGTTTTTGAGGAGACCCAGTTGATCGACGGAGCAAAAAGCCCAGGCCACGCCACTGGCGCCGGCGCGGGCGGTGCGACCGATGCGATGCACATATTGTTCGGGCACTTCAGGGAGGTCCAACTGAATGACATGGCTGACACCCTCAACATCAATGCCGCGCGCAGCAATATCTGTGGCCACCAGAACACGGAGCGTGCCTTTTTTAAAACGCTGAAGCGCTCGCTCTCGCGCCCCCTGCGATTTGTTGCCGTGGATGGCAGCTGCGGTGATGCCTGCTTTCTCGAGCTGTTCGGCAATGCGGTTGGCCCCGTGTTTGGTGCGGCTGAACACCAGCGCTCGGCTCACATCAGCGTCTTTCATGAGGTGGAGCAGGAGTTTGCGTTTGTTGGCTTTGTCCACGTGAAATAGGGACTGCGCGATCTTTTCAACCGTGGTCGCGGGCGGGGTGACTTCAATGCGAATGGGTTTGTTCAAAAAACGTTTGGCCAACTGGGTGATGTCTTCGGGCATGGTGGCTGAAAACAGCAAGGTTTGCTTATCTTTAGGGAGCCTTTCCATGATTTTTTTAACATCATGTATGAACCCCATATCGAGCATGCGGTCGGCTTCGTCGAGGACCAACACTTCTACGCCACGCAAAGGCACATGCCCTTGTTCGATGAGATCGAGAAGTCGGCCCGGTGTGGCCACCAATACATCAACCCCTTGTTTGAGCTTACGAACTTGTGGGTTTTGATTCACGCCACCAAAAATCACCTGGCACCGAAACTCCATGCCACTGCCATAAGCTGAAAAGCCATCTTTGATTTGTGCCGCCAATTCACGGGTGGGGGAGAGCACCAAGCAACGAATGGCTTTTTTCTTGGTTTTAGAGGATGGCCGCGGGTTGTCATAAAGCCATTGTAGGGTGGGCAGAGCAAAAGCGGCTGTTTTACCGGTGCCCGTTTGTGCCACCGCCACCAAATCGCGGCCTTCCAATGCGGGGGGAATCGCTTTTTCTTGGATGGGGGAAGGGGCTTCATAGCCTTGGGTTGCGAGTGCTTTGAGAATGAGCGGGTTTAACTGGAGGTCTTTGAATTTCATTGTACTTACAGGTACAGGCGAGAGGTGGCTTCGTCCAGTAGAATGTGCCCCAGGGGCGCAGAAGATAGGGGACTTCAAAGCAGGTGGATGTTCTTTTCTTTGCTGCTCAGTGCGATGGATCATCCTCGATGAGGCCATGAACACCCCTAAGGAGACGAAAATTGATGGGCCTAGGTGCAAGTCTCGGCTTGGAATGTTGATGAAATAAAAAACCAGGCATGAATTCTTGGCGAAAATCCTGATTTGGTGCATCCTGTTTTGAAGGCAAAGGCCTGACGTTCTGCTGCCGCGAAATGGATAAGTCATCATGAAAAAGTATATATTTTGGTTTATCTTGACGCTTTCGGCCTACGCTTTGGTGGAGCTGTCCTCGTATGTCGGATTACAAGTATTAAAATACGTTAGGCATGTGGAATATGCCCCGATGGATTTGATGTCTGATCGCCACAGAGACATTATTGGCGATTTGATTGCGAGAAAGTCCAATTACTTGGCATTCAGCCCTACCTTGGGTTGGTCCATCAAAACCAATGGGTCATCAAAACTGGCGAAGGCCAATGCTGCTGGAATGAGAAGCGATAAAGAATATCCACCCTTACCGGCCCCTGGGCATCGTCGTATTTCGACGTATGGCGATTCTTTCACCCATGGTGATGAGGTAAAAAACAGCGAGACGTGGCAAGCCATCATGGAGGCGACCGATTCAAGTCTCGAGGTACTTAACTATGGGGTGTTTGGATTTGGAATCGATCAGGCCTACCTGCGTTACTTAGAAGAGGCTGATCAATACAAATCGAAAGTCGTGTTAATTGGGTTCATGTCAGAAAACATTCACCGAACGGTGAGCACCTATCGGCCTTTTTACGCCTCTCAAACCGGCATTCCTTTGTCTAAACCGAGATTTGCGGTGAAAGACGATCAGTTATCTCTCATTCCCAATCCCATGACCACAATTGAAGATTACCAATTGTTACTGAACGAACCTGAGCCAACCCTAGCGAGGTTGGGCGCGAATGATTATTACTTTCAAAGAGGCTATCGGGCGGGTGCATTGGATTGGTCACCGACCCAACGGTTGATAAAAATATTGATTCAGAAAATCGGCAACCGACTGGTAGGGAACCATATCCTGAGTGAGGGGAGGTACAACCCCAATTCAGAAGCGTTTCGATTGACCAAAAAAATTCTGAGCGATTTCTATCATAAGATCGCGAGTGATGGGGCAACGCCCATGATTCTAATTTTTCCAACCCAGGTTGATGTAGCGACCCATCGGGCCGGAGAAAGGAAGGTATATGAACCCCTTCTGCAAGTGTTGGCACAGCAAGGTTTTCAATATCTAGATATGATGAACGCCTTTGAAAGCGCGGTACCAGTGGATGCGTTATTTTCGGGCGACCATTATTCACCGTTTGGGAATGGTCTGGTGGCCAAGTATCTCATGTTGCATTTGCCCGGTTTTTGAGTTTCTGGTCTACCAACCGGTAGGATTGTTAAACCCGGCACCATTGGACAAATGCATCCGCCAGCAGTGGACACCCGGGTTGCCGCACCGACCGCGGTAGACCAAATCATCGTTGCCATCGCCGTTGAAATCGTCGATTTGTAAACCCATCAGAGGCGTTAGTTCGCTGCCGTAATAGCCGTTGCCCCAGTTTTGACCGGCCCCAAGACCGTTAGAACTACCCAAGTGGACGCGCCAGCATGGATCGCCGTTGCAATCACCGCGGTAGAGAATATCAGCTGTGTTATCACCATTGAAGTCTCCAGCGTGGAGACCAAAGAGTGCAGCATCACCGTCTGGGGAATAATCGCCGCCCCAATCTTGGCCGGTATCGAATTTCCCGTTGTCGATTTCGGCATTCAGATGAACGCGCCAGCAGGGGGTTTCAGAGACGCCGCAAGTCCCGCGGTAAAGAATGTCATCTTGGCCGTCTGAGTTGAAATCGCCCACGGTGAGACCCAGTTCATAGGATTGGGTCGAAAAGGCGGTGGGTTCGGTACTCCCAATCACTTTGTCTAGGGTGTCTTGGCCACGGTGCAGTCTCCAGCAGGCCTGTCCGTAAGATCCACACCAACCGGAGTAAACGAAATCGGGTTGGCTATCGCCATGGAAGTTACCCGTTAGAATGCCCGTCTGATAACTGTCGTCGCTCAAATAAAAACCGTCCCCGAAATCGTGACCGATACTAAAAAACAAGCCTTGGCTGTAATGAACTCTCCAGCAATGATGCCCATCGGTGCCGCAACTTCCGGGGTAGACCAGGTCGTCCCTTCCGTCTTGGTTGACATCGGCTACCCCTAAAAATGGTCCGCCTTGGGTCTGAAAGTTGTCGGTTCGTTCGCTGGTCACCATATCGATTTGAAATTTTTCAACCGCACCAAAACCGTTGCAGGCAGCGTTGGCGGGGTACAGAAATAAGCAGGTGTTTTCTGAACTGTTGCTGCAGGTACCCACATAACCCACACTGGCGCAACCTGCGTTGCTGTTTCTAAAAATACCGCTGAAGCCTTTACCGAAAGTAAAGGGTGGGACGCAATCTGCGGAAGTGCATTCCACGCATTGGCCGTTGTTCGTTTCTTGCCCACCACAAACACCGCAGATATCTGTGGTGCGGTATGCGTCTGCAAGGTCTGCGCAATCGTAACCGCATGTGTTCGTAGGACCATCCGCAATGCCTTCGCAATTGCCGCAAGGCGCGTTGGTATCCGCGCATGCGCCACGCCCTAGAAGATGGATGTCCATGGGCAATCCTTGGGAGGTGGCAAGTCTGAGAACCAAGCCGTCCGGGGTCCAATGCGTGACAGATATGTCTGCGGTATTGCTACCGATGTACCATTCTCCGCGAATAAAAACATCGATGGGGTGGGTGCTGGCCGGTTCGGTTTGCCGAAAGACAATACCAAAGTCAGGATTGACAACGTGAAGCGTCAATGAACTATCGCCCTCTTGTTGTGCTGTGGCAATGATGGGAACGGAGCTGTGAGAGATGGGGCCGCTGCCCACGGGAGTCGGCGTGTTGGCCGCAAAAAGCGCGTAGCCGGTGAGCCCGGTGGGTGTGTGTTCGATGATATGTGCTTCCTCATCTTGTTTGTGAATTTTATAAAGGCTTTCGAGATTGTCGGCTTGTGCATCAGCGAAGGCAATCATGTCATCTGGCGTGGCGCCTGGAATTACCACGTATTCATAGGTGGCATCATCGGGCTGTGTGCCGTGGTCAAGCCAAGCAGAGAGCATATCTCCCTCGCTCCATGATGCTCTATCGCTTCCACCGCCCCAGGAAGAGCCGTCATCGATGCCACTTGCGTTTTCAAGTGGGGCGCGTTGGTTCGGATCCCGCAGCGTATGGAGCTCAGGGCAAACATTGGTACCCCCAGTGCATCGAGGGATATAATAGCCCGTGCCCCCGTTTGCGCCAGCCGCATTGTCGATCAGCCATTGGGCTTGGCTTAAATCGGCCACTGCGTTGTGAGACGTGCCGGCAACAGTTATACCATTCAGAATAAAGCTGCCTGGATTTTGAGGGGCTGTGATTTGAAATAAATTGGTGGCGGTGTTGAAGGTTTCATCGCTGTTGCTAATCGCTGAACCGAGGCTGATCATTTTACCATCAATGGCAAATACCGATTTTTTGAATGTAAAACCCACCGCATGGTCAGACACATGACCCTCGTCGGCGAGACAAGGATTTTTACGATACTTTGGAATTTCCCCATCTTCGAAATCATTTGGGTCTCGGCAGCTTGAAATAGGGTCTTGCTCAAATTCCATGGCGAAAAAACCACCTTCGCCTTCGATGTTACGCAGGCCATTTGGACGCGGATGAAAACGCACCGCACCGACAAAATCAGAAAGTTGAACTTCGTCTTGTCGTTGCATTTTGGCACGAAGCGATTCATAGCTCACGTGGATGGTAGTGGTGCCCGGTACTTTGTTCCAGTCCCAACCGTGCATCGAGATGCCATTGCTGGCGCGCCCACCGGGATACATAATTTCAAGGGTGCCATAGCTTTGATAGCGGCCGTAGCGATTTTGGGTAATGAAAATTTCAGCGCCCCAAAAATCAGAGGTAAATCCTTTGAGGGTGGCGACCCAATTATTGTTTCTGTAAATGCCAAAACCGCCACTGTTGAATTGCCAAAACCCTTGTGGGAAGTCTTCTTGTGGGACATCGAAGTCCCCTGCATTCCACACCCTCTCGTAGGCACTTGCCAGTTGGGTATCGAGGTGGCCTTGGGCAGAGGTGCTGGTTTCGATGGTTTGACGGAAGGCGGTTTGAGACACCTTGAGCGCGCTGTCAAAAGGGTGTCGACCACAAAAGCCGTTCGAAAAATCGGTGTCATTGCCCAAAAGAAGCATGCCGTAGATCACATCACTGAGGAGCTCATAACTGTCTGCGTTAATGTTCCAGTCCGTGTCTCGAAGGATGTGAAGTTGTGAGGCGAGGGTATTGATGGCGTAGAGATACGAGTTGTGATGGACCCAATTGTGAAACCCAAGCGTGTCCGCTTTGAAACCGTCTTTCAGGGCTGGAGACACACTCAAAAACCGTTCTAGGAAAGGTTTGATCTGATTTAAGAGAAAGGCAGTCTCAGCATCGTTGCTGGTTAAATAGAGTGCAGCGCCTAAGAGTCCGTGCAGTTGCAGGTAGATATAGTCAGTGCTGTATCCGGGCTCGGCTTGTGAAGGCCACAGCGTTTCGTCGAATTCGAGTTCGCGAGATAAGGCGGCTAGGATCTCCTCTTTCTCCTGGGGCGTATAAAAAGAATGCAAGAGTAAAATCACGTGGTGCATTTGGTCGAGATCGTAAAAAGCACCGGTGAGCCCAAAATCGTCGCATGTACTTGTCCCGTCGGCTCCCGTGGCGGTGGACCGCAAGAGCCATCGAACGCCAGTGACTGCTTTTTTAGCCACGTCATGGTCGGATTGATGGAAAGCCCATCTGGCGAGGGGCAGTAACACTTGGACAATATCATCATCGGAGATTTCGCCGCCCTGATAGGGGCCGTTGGCGTCTGATACGATATTAAAGGTGTCGAAGGCGGCTATGGCATTATCTTTGCTTGTCTCGAAAGGCGCGCCATAGAGGGTACTTAAATAATTATGAAACCGTTCGCGCAAAATATTTATTTTTCCGAGCGTGTGATGATCAATGCCGGCTTGGGTGATGGTGGGAATGGTGGTGATGGTGCCACAGGTTGGGCTGCTCCAAGTCTTCCCGCAGGAAGCAACTGTGCTGCTGGGCGGTGCACAGGTGCCGTCACAATAAAGGAGGTAACTTCCGCCACTCAGGCCCGCACAGTCCGAGGGAAGGTCGCAGAGGGTATCGACACCAGAGGCATCGTCATTTGCGGCATTGGTGGCCCCAAAGGCGCAGGGGGTACATACATGATTGGAGACGTAGTGGTCTTCGTCGCACAGGGTTGCATCACAGATCGTATCCGCGCCCGAGGCATCATCGAATCGTGCGTTGGTGGAGCCTGCCGGGCAGGGCGTACAGATATGGTTTGCAACGAATTCATTGACTCCACACAGGATTGGGCTGCAAAAGGTGTCGTTTCCTGAGGCATCATCACCTGCCATATTAGACGTCCCAGCGGGGCAGGGGGTGCACACATGACTGCTCACGTACTCGTCGATCAAGCAAAGCGTGTCATCACCATGGCCACCCGCGTCCTGCTCTGAGCCCGCATCGGTGAGCATTGTGCCATCACCGTGACCATCAGCGCTGCCACCGGCATCAATGGTACCGTTGCCATCAATGCTGCCACCCGCATCGGTGGTCACGGTGCCGTTGCCATGATTGCTGCCACCGGCATCGGTGATTTCTGGAACAGATGTTGTGGGTTCGACGCAAATCCCCTGAACACAGCTCAGTCGGGCATCACAAGTGATTTTATGATCACAAGGTTCGCCCAATTGGGCTGATTCAATGGGGAGGGGGGGCCTTGGTTCTAAATCCTCGAGTTCGCAAGAAGCAAAGGCCATCAAGCTAAGGATTAGAATGAAAATGTTCATGACAACGCCTTTCCAGCATGGTTCGAGAATACGGCATGCGGGCAATGGCGGAAATCTATGCTGGTTTAAATTAGAAGCATGCCCTGTTCATAATTTAACCGTGAATCGGATTTGTCTTCTTGTAAACCCAATTAAAGTAATCAATCGCCATCGCCGCGGTGCCCCTTAAAACTTTGAACCCGCCAACCACGGGTCAAACCCATCGCCATCCACGTCCACATAAGTGGGCCCCGAAAAACAAAAGGGCGTGCCGCCCCCAGTGGGGTGTAATCCCGAACCGCCGCGAACCATCAAGATGAGGACCAAGTCTTTGTCTAGGGGTAGGTTTGTTAAAGATTTTTCGTAGCGCGCCGTGGTCGGGTTTTGGCTGGTATCACCCAAGGACAGCGAGAGGCCACCGGTGGGGTCGATGGAAAGCTTTCCGTCTTCGGTTTCTTTCAGATTTTGGATGCGCGCGTTCACAAAGAGTTGCAAACGATCGAGCGCAACGTGATGGGGTGCTTGAATCACGGCGCGTAAGTTACCTGCTTGTTCCGCGGTGAGCATTTCACCTTGACCCATGGGCGTGGCATCATCGAGTTTGAGGGAGGCCATGCACCCTTGGCCCACACCCGCTCTTTGGGCGCGCAGTGCGTCACGTACATCGTCAGAGCCCCAATCCGCAAAGTTGGTTTTATCCACACGCACAAAGGAGCGGGGGTAGCCCAGATTGGCGTTGGGGCGGTGCGAGTCGCTGTTGCCCACGGCCACCACAGAAAGACCTGAGCCCAACAAAGCCATGTAGTCGGCATAGGTGGGCACGCTGGATGGATCGTTGAGCGCCATATCGCTCAGCGTCGCTTGGCCAGCTTCGGTGAAAAGCTCAGGGTCGCCCAAATTGTAATTGATCTCGATGACTTCAAAATCGTTGGACCAGTCTAAGTAGATCTCGGGGGGAAAAATGGGCGAATCGGTTTCCTCGCGGGGCATGAATGTGCCGGTGGCTGGGTCCATGCCCATTTGGGCAAAGTAGCCCGAGAAGCCAGAGCGGGGATGGTTGATTTGAATGAGGGGGTCGCCGGCCAATTCGCGAAAGCGTTCGAAGAGGGACGTGGCGGTGGTTTTGTACCAAATGCGACTGCCCACGTCGCGAAAAGGGTCTTCAGGGTCGATGTTCCATGGGAACACGCCAAAATGGCCAATGCCACCGGTGTACGTGACTTCATTGCCCGGAACGATGCGCACAAAGTCAGCTACACCAAGGGATTGGACCCAAGGCTCAAAATCCACCACGTTGTCGTGATCGGTGGTGGCGGAATAGTGAATGCCTTCGGCCGCGTTCTCCATCACCCGCACATCGTAAGGGGCATCGGCATCCACACTGCCCAGACTGTGTTGGTGAAATTCGGTGCTCACAAAACCGTTCATATCGATGGCCCGTTGTAATTGTGCCGTGAAGGTGACCGTTTCATCGGCACCCACTGTGATGGCCTTTTGATATCTCGAAAAGGTGAAGCCACGCGTGACGTACGCGGTGTAGTCGCCGGGGGGCAGGTTCACGTCGAAAGTGCCATCAGCGCTGGTAAAGTAATTGGTAATGCCCTTGTCCATCCAGTCACCCAGTACGAGTTGGGGCGTTTGGGCGCCGTTACGGGGGTGAACCGTTAATTTGGCCGGGTGAGGGATGAGGGCGCTGCCGCCTAAATCCGAAAACTGGGTGGTGACTTGCAAGCGGCCTTGGCCTTGCAGTTGCAATTGAATTTCTTGGCTTTCACCTTCTTGAGTGAGCACTTGTACAGGTTCGCTGCGCAGTCGGGTGAGGTCGTGAGCCACTAAGAAAAAACTGCCCTCTGGCAAGTGCATGGCGAACGCGCCGTTGGCATCGGAGCGGGTTTGGTTGCGCATCAGGGCCCCTGCTTCGAAAAGGGGTTTGGTCAAAGCAGCCACTTGGGTGTTGGCCAGCGGGTTACCATCGGCATCGCGTACGGTCCCTTTCACTTGGGCCAATCCTTCTCCGCGCATGCGCCACATGGGCGTGGCCACGCTGTCGAGATTGCCATCGCCCACGAAGATGTACCGGGTGGTGCTTTCTTCATAGGCCACGATGAACTCATCGTCACAGACCGGGGTGGTGATGCCTTTATCTGCAAAAGGGGTGAGGGCGGGACCCTTTTCACAAAGGTAACCGTAGTTCACTTTATCCCCTCTGGCGCCGGCCAAGAAATCGATATCGGTGAACAGTGGTGGATCATCAAAGCCAAAGTTGGGCGAGTACAATGCGGTGGCGCCACCAAAACCCACGAAATCGGCCATGAGAAATGGGCCAAGGAAATCATCGGAATTGTTGAAAACGGTGGTGGTGGCTTCAATGTAAGTGACATCAGGGTGTAGGGTGTAATCGGTTTGCACCACGCCATCGATGGGCTCGAACACGAAGTTAATGCTGGGTAAAAGCGTGTTGGCCACCAGCTCACCGGTGATGCGAATGGTGGCGGGCTTTCCATCGGTGCCATCGTTGATCACTTCAATACTTTCAGGGGCCACTTCGCCAGCGCCGGGAGCGGGAACCATTTCTTTGAAGGTGTCTTCACCACTTTCGGGGGTGTTATCGCGGACCAAGTCAATATCGATGAGACTGCCACCGTAGCTGGAATTACCGATGGGCCGGGAGGTGTCTTGAATGAAGAAACGAATTTGATTGTTGTAGCACTTGAAACCCCGGTTCACCTGGCCGTAAGCAGCGATGCCACCGATGAGTTCGTCTTCGTGGGTGACTTTGCCGCACCGAACTTCGCCGGCCTTGAGCGTCTCGCTGAGATCCAGCTTTACTTTTTGAGATGGTGTCGGTTCTTCTTCGGGGCAGGCGAGCAGTGTGCTCATGCACCCCAGGGAGGCCAAAAGAAGAAGGCCGCGGCGTGGGGTGAGGCTGTTGAGTGGTTTCTTAATGTTGGGTCCCTTGGTGCCCTCGGCCTGGCGGTGGATTCTGTGGGCGCTCCTGCGCTTTGGGCAAAGCGGCAAAAGCGGGGTGGTTGCCATCGCCTTCGGCCATCATGATCGAAAACAAGAAGGGTGGGAAGGCACTGGCTTTTCGTCCGTTGACCAGAATCATGGGGGTCCCTTCGATTTCATGTTCGAGGGCGTATTCGATATCGGCGGTGAGCTTGTCGTTGGTGGATTTTTGGCTCACACAGCTGCTTAAATTCACGTCAGGCGCCAGGGTTTTACCCAACATGTTGATAACATCCACCGAGAGTTGCCGTTGGTTTTGGAAAATCAATTTGGTGAACTCGTGACCCTTGGGGTGACCTTCTAAACAGATTTGTGCTTTGGCAGCGTAACAACTGAGGGCATCACGCTTGCTCGGGATAGCGGGATTGCAACTGCCGTCGATAGGGAAATGCCGGGCCTCTAAACGAAACGCGTTTAAGGGGGCTGCGAACTTCAAGTCGTCCATGGCGGAAACAAACTCAGCGCAGTGACCACATTGGGCATCTGTGAAGTCGGTGATGAGCACCGGTGCGGTCTCAGATCCTTGTGCGGCTCGCACGGGTTTGGTGGGCCGCGTCTCCGCCTTTTGGTACTCAGCCAAAAAGTTTGAAATGAGTTGCAAGGCTTCGGGCGGCATTTGCTTTAAAAACGAGGCCAGTTGTAGGTCTTTTTCGGCCTTGGTGATGGGCTGCTTTTGCATGGGCGGCTGGCTTGGTCCCGTCCCTGCGGGGTCGGCCTTGGGCGCCGTCGGCTTAGGTTGCTCTAAGTTTCGGGTGGCGTCTTTGAGTGCCGCCAAGCCTGCTTTGCTTTGATTTTTTGGTGTCTTGGAGGCGGGATAGATGGCGAGCACCACACCCATGACCAAAAACCCCAAACTGGCTGGAAGACCCTGACCCAAGTCTTTGAAGAGACCCCCGTCGGTTTTCAAATGCAGCGTCAAGGCATAAGCGCCCACGAGCACGTAGGTGATCATGCACCACAAGCAAAACACACCCATGGAAAAAGACACGCCGGCCAAAACTGGAATGGAGCCCAACCCAGCCAATGCCACCAAACGGGTGGCGGCCTTCAGGTTCTCTCGGTTGTTTTGCATGACTAAAAAGGGAATGGCCAAAGCCATCAAGCCCCAGATGGTGCCCCAGCCGGCCACGGGAATGCTGGTAGCGGAATGAATGCCCGTGGCAAATGCCCCGTCCCAAACGGTAGCACAATCAAAGGAGTCGTTGAAGGCACAGGCCGGTTTGTCCCCTTGGCGCGCGCTCACGAGCTCGACCCATTGAAAAATGGCCCAACCCAGGTTCACTGCCCCTAAGGCAGTGGCAATTTTGTATCCAGCGGTATTTTGGTTCTGTTCGGTCTGCGTTTCAGTCATGGGGACCCTGGTTTTTAAATACATTTAACAACAAGCTCTTACACCACAATCAAAGCAGGGAATCAACGGGCAACCGCAAGATCCTTTGAAATGGGGCCGGAGCCCTGTTTAACATATTTCTATTTAAATATAACGGGTTAGGGGGCTGCAGACGTTAGTAAGATGTCATTTCGCCGGCCAAATCGATATTGAACCACTCTTGAAGGCCCATTTCGGGATGCGCCAATGCCCACATGGTTTTGGTGATCACCGATTCGAAGGTCATGTCCCGTGCTTCGATCACCCCTTGATCCAGGAGTTGTCGGCCCGATGGGTAAAGGGCCAGTTCGGTATGACCACGAAAACATTGGCTGGTCATGATCACTGGAATATGCTTTTTCCGCAGGTATTCGATGAGGGGAAAGATGCTCAAGTCACCCTGTAAAGGAATGTTGCCCACCCCAAACCCACGGATGATGAGGGCACGGATGAGTTCTTTGTCATCGGTGTTTTCAACATTTTGTTTGAGGATTTTGGGGTTGAAGCCCGGAAAGAGCGTGAGGTTGAGCACCCGGTGTTCCAGTTTGGGGTAGAATCCAAATTCCATGGTGGGGTTGCGAACCCGTCGCCACACAATTTCGAGGTCGGTGCCGATTTCACCTAAGGGCGATGCTTCGGGCGACAAAAAGGCGCTGTAGCTGTTGGCGTCGGCCTTGGTGCTGCGACAGCCTCGTAAAATGGAGTCCCCAAAAACCACCATCACCTCTTTGACATCCATGGTGGCACATTCGACCGCAGCTGCGAGATTGGCGCGGGCATCTGAACGCCACGCTTCGAGCGGTCGTTGCGAGCCGGTGAGCACAATGGGGCGGTCGGGGTTTTGAAGCATGAAGGCCAAGGCCGAAGCGGTATAGGCCATGGTGTCGGTGCCATGGATGATCACAATGCCCGCATAAGTTTTTGGATTGCCCCGATCGTCTTTTTGGCCCAGACATCCTTTTTCACTGATGAGTTTGGCCAATGCTTGCCAGTCGTTGGGCGACACTTGGGAAGAGTCGATGTTCCAAGGGCTGATGAGTTCGATGTCAGCGATTTCTTCCAGCTCGGGGACGCGGTTGATCAAACGATCGAGTTCGATATTGGGCGCGAGTTCTGCACGGGTGTGCCCCGGCATTTTCATGCCGAGCGTGCCACCGGTGTGGATGATTAAAACCTTTTTCCGTGGCACATCTTCTCCTGTGGGCAGAAAAGATTGAAGTCTTTTGCGTGGTGATCCGCTGTGGGGCAGCGGGGCGGAAGCCGAGCTCTACTTAATTTGCACCGGTTCCGGCAAGGCAGAAAGGGCGCGGGTGTCTTCTTCTTCGAGATTGGGCAAGGAAGGAATTTCTTTGTTTCCACCATCCAGGTCCAGCTCCTTAAGGCGTTTGCCCACTGGAATGACCCTACGCTCAAAGGAGCCCACGGCATCGTTATAGGCGCCCAAGGTTTTGCGCAGGCTGGAGCCCATATTGGACAGGTGCTCGGCAAATTTGGCCACGCGGTCGTACAATTCACGGGCATTTTCTGCGATATCGGTCGCATTTTCCATGATGGCTTCGTGGCGCCAGTAAACGGCCACGGTTCGCAAAAGGGCCAAAAGAGTGACTGGGGTGGTGATGAGAATGCGTCTGGAAAAGGCATATTCCTGTAACTCGCTGTCCGCTTCATAGGCGGCAGAAAGCACAGGCTCGGAAGGAATGAACATGACCGTGAAGTCCACCCCACGCTCGGCGTATTGGGCATAATCTCTGCGCATGAGTTCATCCACGTGCTTGCGCACATCTTTGGAAAGTTTCTTGAGGGCCTTTTGTTGGTCTTCTTTGCTAGACGCTTTTTGGGCTTCGACGAAAGCGGTCAGTGGCGCTTTAGCGTCCAAGGGAATCATGCCACCGCCCGGCAAGGTCACCAGCATGTCCGCCCGGGCCCCCCCCGCGCCGGTCTCTAGTGTCATTTGAATATCGAAGTCGCAGTGCTGCAACATGCCCGCCGCTTCAGCAATATTCTTTAAAGAGATTTCACCCCAGCTTCCACGGGCTTGTGATGAACCCGTTAAAGCAGTGGATAAAGAAGTGCTCGCGGTGGCCAGGTTTTGGGTCTGTTGTTGAAGTGCCATTAAAGTACTCTTTAAACCTTGGTACGCACCCTCCCGGTTTTTTTCAATTTCTTGGTTGTTTTCTTCAAGTTTGGTGAGGGCTGCTTTGATGGGCGAGATTAAATTCTCCACGGCCTTTTGGCGGGCCTCTAAATCTTTATTCGCCACTTCTTTTTCGGCCCTGAAGTTTTCTTTGGCCAAGCTGAGGAACTGCTCTTGAAAATTTTCGGTGCTGTTTTTGAGCACGTCTGCGGCCACGGATTTGAAATGTTCTTCCATGGCGTTCACTTCTTTTTCAAAGAGTGCCTTTTGGCTGGCGGCCTTTTCTTCTAGCAAGCGGCGCTCACTTTCGGCCCGTTGCACTTTGAGTAAGTTTTCTTGTTCCTTGTCTTTGTTTTTATAAGCCAGGAGCAGGTAGCCCACCATGAAGCCGGTGATGAATGAGAGCAGTATGAAAATGAAGGTCAAAAAATCCATTGGGTATTTCCTCGCGCGTTTTAGGGCAAAAGCGTAACCCAAAACCAAGAAAAGATCATGAAAAGCACCGGCGCAAAAAATGACTTAAACACCTGAATTTAAACCATAAAAAGACGCTTAAGGAAAAAGATTTTCGGCCGAGGGCCTTTCGGTTCGATGAATTTCGGTGTGAATTGCGATCATATGGCGTCAAATAGGGCGCTGCGGGCCTCAGCGAAGGATCTTTTCAAAGGCACATTTATACGTAAGAACGGCCTGGTTCTGCCCATGAAAGGAGCCGAAGATGTATCGACGAATGGCTTTGTTGCCCATCTTTTGTGTGTTGGCCTGCTTGGCGCCCGACACCTCAGTAGATGACAACTACGAAAAAGAATCCTTACCCGAAGAGACTCAGGAAGGCTTGGCGGTGAATCAAGTGACCTTACTGACCAGCATGGGAGAAATCACCATCGAGCTCAATCCAGAGAAAGCACCCATCTCCGTTCAAAATTTTATCGACTACGTGGATGCGGGTTTTTACGACGGGGACGATGGTTTGGGGTTGACCACTTTTCATCGCATCATTGCAGATTTCATGATCCAAGGCGGTGGTTTCAACTTATCGGGAAGCAAAAAAGAAACCCGTCCCGCCATTTCCAACGAGGGCAGTAATGGTTTGCTCAATGTGCGTGGGTCGGTGGCCATGGCTCGGACCAGTGACCCCAATTCCGCCACGTCTCAGTTTTTTATCAATCACATCGACAATGCATTTTTGGATTATGTGGATGACAACAACCCGGGTTACGCCGTTTTTGGTCAGGTGATTGCAGGGATGGATG
>MDTD01094545.1_pt1 | contig 19659 bp, 16 predicted proteins | sample 811221 | NCBI WGS metagenome assembly MDTD01 (sample SAMN05326646, study PRJNA326480) | marine metagenome | isolation source: seawater | place: Pacific Ocean: South West | collected 2011 | reverse complement strand
TAGGGGACGCCCATCACCAGCGTGACCTTGCTGTTCACCCCGGATTCGAGCAGGTCGATGATCATCCCGCGGAAGGGGGCGATGCCGGTGCCGGTCGCGAAAAAGACATAGTCGTGCGCCGAGGGATCCGCGGGCAGGACGAACCGCTTGCCGCTCGGGCCCGTGACGCGGATCTCATCGCCGACCTGGGCGTCGCACAGGTAGTTGCTGCAGACGCCGCGGAACAGGGTCTGGTTCTCCCAGTGCTCGTCGAGCACGCGTTTGACGCTCGTCGCGAGGACCTTGCCCTGCCCGTCCTCGCCGCGCGTGGGGCTCGCGATCGAATAGAGACGGAGCTTGTGGGGGCGGCCCTTGTCGTCCTCGCCGGGGGGCAGCACGCCGAAGGACTGTCCTGTGACGAACCCCGCCTCCAGCGGCGTGCCCGAGACATCGATCGCGACATGACGGACGAACCCGGACGCCTTGCGTCCCCCCTTGGTGCAGAGCTCGTTGGTGACCACGCGTCCGATGACGGGGTCCGTGGGACGGACCAGATTCACGCGGAGTTCGGGGAGCACGGGGTCGCCGGTCGCGGTCTGCTTGATGGGGGTGTCCTGGGTTGTCACGATTGCACCATGAGGCTGGCTGTCCGGGGTGGCATCAGGCTTCGGTTCCAGCTGATCCGACGCCCTCAGGGAGCGCTTTCGTCTCCGTTTATGGATTCATCTTGGGGGGGCTCGCCCCGCAGTTGGGACGCGAGCGTGCGGAGGTACTCAGCGGTCGCCGCGGCGCGGTCCGCCTCGGGGCCGCGGAGGGTGAGGCCCGAGAGACTCGACGCGGTCGACTCGTAGGCGTCGGCGGCCTGGGCCCGCAGGTCGGCGGCCCGCGCGGCTTCGGCGCTCGCGGCCTCCGCGTACGCCCCCGCGTTGGCAAGGCCCGGGGTCGAGGCGAGCTTCGCGAGCACCGCGGCGTACCGCTCGTGCCCGTCGGCGCGCAGGTGCAGCATCTCCGCGAGGCGGCGCTGCGCTGATGCCTTCCCGATCGTCCCTTCCGAACGCACGGACCGGGCGGCCTTCTCGCTCTCGCGGACCGCACGCTCGAGCGCCGTCGTCGCTTCTTCCCCCGCCGCAACCGCGTCGGCGCGCTCGTTGTCGATCGCGTTGACGGTTGCGCGGATCTGCTCGCCCGTCTCCCGGGCCGCCGCGCGGGCGGTCTCGGCTTCCGCACGCTTCCGTGACGCGATCTCGCGGAGTTCGTCGGCGTGCTCGATCGTCAGCGAACGCTGCTCGGTGAGCTTCGCGATCTCCGCCTCGATCTCGGTCAAACGGGGGCGGAGCGTCTCGGCCTCGCCCTCCAGCAGGCGGATCCGCATGTCCAGGGCATCGGCGTCGCGGCTCAGCGATCGGATCTCGCCGGCGCGGGCCGCCGCCTCGGTCGCGCTCAGGCTCGCGCTGGCGAGTTTCATCTCCGCGGCGCGGTTCCGCAGAGTTTCGGATCGGTCTTGCAGCGAGCCCGCCTCCGACTCGAGCGCCGCGATGCGGTCGCCGAGGGCGGCCTGTTCCTCGCGTGTCGCGTCGATCTCCGCTTCGAGCGCCGAGACCTCCTCCGAGATCCGGATCAGGTCGGCGCTGGGATCGAAGGCCTCCAACGCCTCGGCGGTCGTCGTGATCGACTCGTGCTCGCGGGCCAGCCCGAGCGTCGCGTCGAGATCGTTGATGAGCGACCGCTCCGCGAGCGTCGCGCGCCGGATCGCCACGGACCCCTCGCCCTGTAGACTCTGCGAAAGCAGGCCCGCGGTCACCGCTTCCGCGGTTTGGTTCTCGACCGAAACGCCGCTCAGGGCGCTCGTCGCGGACGCGTACGAACCGGTGCCGCTGGGCGAGTCAGCGGTCCCGACCGACGCGAGCGTGCGCGCCGCATCCGCGACCGCGCGTGCGTCTTCGCCCTGATCTGAACACCCGCAGAGCGGGACGAGCCCCGCGAGCAGGACGAGCAGGGAGGCGGTCGGGCGTGGGCACCGTTGTGGCATCGCGCGGTCTCCGAGGTGGGCGTGGGGGCCGGCGACCCGCCGGCAAACAACGCCCGGGAAGGCCCGCAGGCCTCGAGCGCATCAACATCCCCGCGGAACAATAGCAGAACCCGACTCCCGGGGACACCAAAGAGGACGGGTTCCTCCCCCGATTCACGCGGCGGATCAACGCCGGGGTCGGGGGGTGTCCGGGTCGAACCGCTCCGCGGAGCGCGACACCGGGGGCACATAGTCAATCGGATAATCGGGCCTGGGCTGGTACATCGAGCGGATCCACTCGACCGCCCGCCGGAAGCGCAGGTCGTCCTCATCGCGGAAGTAGGGGCGCCAGCCGCGTCGTCCCTCGGTGCGGCCGACCTGCGGGTGCGGACGCCTCGAACGCTCGCGAGGCAGCGCCATCTGCAGCAGGGGCGATTCCGCGGGCTCTTCGTAGTTGATCAGCGGGGTCCCGTCCCGCAGGCGGAACCGGTCGGCGATGAAGAAATTCGTGTAGACCGTCGCGTCCGTGTTGGTGCGGTGGTTGTTGAGGTAGAGACGGCCCGCTTCCTGCCCGCCGTGGCAGCTCGCGGACGCGCACGAACCGGTGGAGCCCGCGAACCAGCGGCCGTGGATCTGCGTGCGCCACAGCCGCATCGAACGCGGGTCCTCGATCACTTCGACCTCTCCGTAGAGCGGGCGCGCCTGCGCGCGGAACATGAGGTCGAGCACGGTGAGCGGGTCGCGTCGGAGCAGGGCGCGCCGTCCCTCGGGGTCCTTGGGCATCACCTCGTGGTTGCCGTAGAGCTCCATGAACTCCTCGACGGTCTGCCTGGGGATCGTCAGCCGGGGCGGGTCATCGAAATCGACCTCGTAGACCCGGATCAGGTTGATCTCTTCGTCGGTGAGAACCGGGAACGAGTCGATCTTGCGCCGCATCGCGGGGACCTCGCCCGAATCTTTCTCGTCGTCGGCCCCGCGCAGCGCCGACGCGAGCTTGAGCTGGATCTGCGACTCGAGCCAGCGACGCATCTCCTGCGCGTCGAGGTTGTACGGCTCGACCCCGATGATCGAGACGACCTCGTCGAGCGCCGCGAAATAGGCCCCGCGGTCGCGGAGCCAGCGGACGAGTTGCAGGCGACCCGGGACATCGTCGTCGGGGGTCGCGAGCCGGAGGGCGGCGAACGACTCGAGCACCGGGCCCAGTTCCTCGAATTCAACCGCGTCCGCGAGGTCGAACTCCGTGTCCTTGCCCTGCACGCGGATCGTCGCGTTCCGACCCTCCCGCGCCACCAGCAGCCCCTCGATCGAGCGGCCCGTGCGGAGCACGAGCCTCGCCTCGACGAGTTCCTCCTCGGCGCGGCGCATCTCGGCTTCCGCCTCGCGCGCCGCGGCCTGTTCGTTCCGCACCGTGGGCGGGACCGGATCAACCGCGGTCTGGGCGCTGCCCGGTCCGATCGCAACGATCGAGACCAGCATCACGGCGCCGGCGGCACTGAGCATTCGCATCGGGATCGGCATGCCTTGCATCCGCCTCTGGTCGTGTGGGTCTTTCGCCCCCCGACGCAGCGTTGCGACGGGAGCTCTCCCTCGACGGTCCCCGGCTCCCAGAGTCGGCCCGCGTCGGCAGGGGGCGGCGGTCGGCGTCCTCCGACACCCGCGTCACAGAGTGTACCGCCCGAGCGGGGGGGCGGTTCCATCGGTTCCGAGGATCAGACCGGCGATGCGCCGTCACGCCGCCTGCGCAGGCGGAGTGTCGTCCCCCGTATCCATCGGTGCCGGGTCACCGGTGTCCAGCCCGAGGTGCAGGGCGCAGCTGCGGAGCAGATCGACCGGGTCGGATTTGCCGGTGTCCTCGAAGCGCACAAGGTGCTTGATGGGGGAAGGCTCCCGCGCGTTCCCGAAAAAGCAGCGGACGGAGCCCGTTCGGTCCAGATTGAAAGTCACGGGTCCCTGGATCGTGTCCCGCACCGTGAAGCCGACATGCCGGAGACGGACCCGGGCCCCCGCGTGCAGGGTGCGGCGGACCGAGAGCGTGGGCTGGGGGCACCGCGTGAACAGGCTGAGCAGCTCGACCGCGGCCTCACCCAGCCGCGCCGTCAGCTCGTCGGCGCGGATCTGCTCGAACTGGAGCTCGGTCAGTCGTTCGGCCTGCATCGCGTTGAGCTTGCGGGCCATCTTGTTGAGCGCGTCGAGCTCGGCGCCCGCGCGGTCGCGTTTCGCCTTGATCGTGTCGATGAGGCCCTCGATCCGGACCGCCAGGTCATCGATCTCGTCGCCGGCGCCGATACCGACCGAGGTCTCGACCCCGCCCTCGCTCCCGACGATGCCCAGCTCGATGCGGTGATCGGCGAGCAGTTCCCCCCCGTAGAACACGCAGGCGGGCGATTCGACGGCGCGCCCGACGCGGAGCCGGCACTGCTTGATCTCGTTGGTCACGATGCACGCGCCCTCGATCAGGCCGCGCACGCCGTCGAGGTAGCCCGCACGCAGGGTCCGCCCGACGCGCAGCTCGCCCGCGTCGCGGCCCGCCATCCCGCGCGAGAGGGTCAGGTCGCCGTCGCAGTCGATGGTCGCCGCCTCCACGAGCGAATCGACCCGCACATCGCCCGAGGCGCAGACGCGGAACTGATCCTTGATCGAGCCTCGCACGACGACATCGCCGGGGAAATCGATGTTGCCCGTCGAGTAATCCACATCCTCGTCGATGGTCAGCGTGGGTTCGACCGCGACGCGGTCAACGGAGACGAGGAGCTTGCCCGACACCGCCGCGACGAGCCAGCCGCTGCGCACGCGCGTGGTATGGTCGGTCCTGATCTGGAGGCTGTGGCCTTTCTTCGCGGGGATGGTCTCGCCCCGGACATCGGTGCCGTCGCTTCCGTCCGACGGGTCGGAGACCATGCCGATCTCTTCTCCCTCGTGCACGATGACAAAGGCGCTCATCTCGCGGAAGTCGACCGCGCCCTCGCCGACCTGTTCCGCATCGCCCGGCGCGGGCTCGCCCTGTTCGAGCAGGGCGCGACGCCGATGCTCGATCTCTTCGAACCGATCGGCGAGCTCGGGGCGCAGCGTGAAACCGGCGTGCTCGCCGTCCCGGGGCGGGGTCCCGCGCGCGACGCAGGCGCTGTGTTCTTCGTCGGGGTTCTCCCGCGCCGCGGCGATCAGGTCATCGATCGCGTCCGCATCGATCGCGGCCGCCGCGATGCGCTGCTCCTCGAGCACCGCGCGGAGCTCGAGATCGGAGGGGATCTCCTCTTCCCGGCCCGGGAGGATTGTGAGGGTGCAGGACAGCCCGGCCTTGTCGACCGAGACGATGAGCCTCGAACTGTGCGCGCTCTCGTCGGCCATCAGGCTCCTCGCGACGCGCCGGGTGAATCCTCACCTCAGGCGGCGCACTTGGACATGGTCTCGTTGATCCGCTGGCTCAGCAGATCGGGTGTGAACGGCTTGACCACATAGTTGTTCACGCCCGCCTTGATCGCCTCGATGACCCGGCTCTTCTCCGCCTCGGTCGTCACCATGATCAGCGGGGTCGTCTTGTTCTGCTTGCGGAAGGTCTTGATGAATGTCAGACCGTCCATGTTGGGCATGTTCCAGTCCACGAGGATCAGGTCGGGCCCGAACGCGCCCACCTTGCTCAGCGCGTCCTGGCCGTCGCAGGCCTCCTCGACCTGCTCGATCCCGATCTGCTTGAGCACGGACCGCTGGATGTTCCGCATCGTCTTCGAGTCGTCGATCAGCATCACCTTCATGGCGTCGTCTCCGATTAGGGGTCCGCGGAATCAGGCCGAGGCGCTGGCGTTGTTCGCCGCGGCTCCCGCGGTCGCGCCGGCTTCGCGGATCGCGACCTCGATCACAAATTCACCGCAATCCGTGGTGCACGGGATCACCACGCAGGGCACATCGCTGGGCAGCGCGACCCCGTGGTCCTTGCCCACGATCACGCTGGGGCAGGAGATGGAAACATCCTTGGTGTCCGTGAACTGCGCCTTGGCGCCGCCGCTCACCATGTTCACCAGCTCGCCCACCGCGTCCGCGAAGTCGGGGCTCCCGCTCTCCAGCTTCTCGCCGCAGAACAGCGCCACGATCGATTCGGCCGCGTCCGTCTTGAACGACAGGATGATCGTCCCGACGACATCCCCGCTCATGCCGATGATGCCCGAGACATCGTGGCTCGGGGTCGTGCCCTGCTTGATCTGCGGGTCGTTGACCGTGACCGGCAACTGCAGCATCGTCGAGAACACATTCTGGATGCTCTTGACGAACGGGGTGATGTAGCTCGCGTCCATTGCGTCTGACCTCCGATGAGTCGTTCCGTTAATCCGCCGTCCGGATCATCTCAGCGACATCCAGGATGAGGCTCACCCCGCCGTCGTTCCGTACCGTTGCCCCGCTGAACGGACCGGTCCGTTCCAGGCCGTCCAGCGGCTTGATCACGATCTCCTGCTGACCGATCACTTCTTCGACCAACAGGCCCACCGTCTTTTCCTCTGCATGCAAGACCACCGCCAGCTCGTTGGGCTTTTCGGACCCGAGGCGGGGCGAGTCGAACTTCTCGGACGCATCCAGCAGCGGGAAGACCGAACCACGCAGGCGGATCACCCGCTCCTCGAGGATCGTGCTCAGCTCCTCGGGCGCGGGACGCACGATCTCCAGGATGTGGCTCAGCGGGATCGCGTAGGTCTCCCCGCTCACCTTCACCATCATCGCGGGGAGGATCGCGACCGTCAGCGGGATCAGGATCGACAGCGTCGTGCCCTTCCCGGGAACGCTCGTCACATCGATCGTGCCCTTGATCCGCTCGATGTTCGTGCGGACCACATCCATCCCCACGCCGCGCCCCGAGAGATCGCTCACCTGCGCCGCGGTCGAGAAGCCCGCCGCGAAGATGAACTTGAACACCTCCGTGTCGGACATGTTCGCCAGCTCGGACTCCGTCGTCAGCCCCTTCTCGAGCGCCTTGCCCCCGATCACATCGCGGCTCAGGCCCTTCCCGTCATCGGAGATGGAGATGACCGCGTTGTTGCCCTGGTGGGCCGCTCTCAGCGTGATCGTGCCCTGCGCGGGCTTCCCCGCCGCGATGCGGTCCGCGGGCATCTCGATCCCGTGGTCGGCGCTGTTCCGCAGCAGGTGCACGAGCGGGTCGCCCAGCTCCTCGATCACTTGCTTGTCGACCTCGGTTTCGCCCCCGATGATCTCCAGTTCGAGCTGCTTGCCCGTCTTCTTCGAGAGATCCCGGATCAGCCGCGGGTACTTCCCGAACAGCTTGTCCAGAGGCTGCATCCGCGTCCGCATCACCGCGACCTGGATCTCGCTCGTCAGGCGGTCCAGGCCCGCCCCGGCGACCTCCAGCGGCTCGGCGGTCTCCGCCGGGACGCCGGGCAGCGTGCCCACTGTCCGCGACAGCTCGCAGATCCGGTTCTTCTGCAGCACGAGTTCGCCCACGAGGTTCATCAGCGATTCGAGCCGGCTCACCTCGACGCGGAGCGTCTTCTCGACGACCGCGCCGCGGCCCTTGCTCTTCTGCGCCGCTTCGCCTCCGGACGCCTTCGAGTCGGGCGCACGGTCCGCGGGCTCGGGGATCACCGGGACGCCAGGCGTCGGGGTGTCCGACGGAGCCTCGCTAGGGCTCCCCGCGAGCGCCGCGTCCGCCTCGCGCTGGATCTCTTGCACCGTCGCGAGCGCATTGTCGATCCGCAGCGCCGTTTCCGCATCCGCACCCGAGGGGAGCCGCCACGCGTCCTCGACGGGCCCGCCCTCGGCGGCCGCCCGGAGGTGCGCGAGCAGATCGCCGTATTCCGGGTCGATGAGCTCACCCCTCGACAGCGCCTCTTTCTGTGTCGCGATCAGCGAGAGGAGCGCCTTCATCCGGGGCAGCACCTGCTCCAGGTCGACGCCCGAGGCCTGCGAGGCCGCGAGGGTCGCCTCGATCACCGCGTTCGCGAGCACGCCCATCGATTCGAACTCGAAAAAGTCGATCGTCGCGTGCAGGTCGCTCCCGATCTCCTCGAGGTCCTGGGCGATCCCGCCCCGGCTCTCCTCGTCGGCCAGCAGGTCGACCTGCTCGCCCAGACGCGCGAGCTGCTCATCGAGATCAGCGACGAAGTGCTCGAGCAGGTCCGCCTTCGCGCCGTCGAGTTCCAGCTTGCGGACGCCCGATTCCTCGTCCCCCGCGTCGTCCGCGGGCTCGGGGGCGGTCTCGCCGCCGCCCGCATCCGGCGCGCGTCCCTCGCCGATCGCCGTCAGGGTCTCGACGAGTTCGGGATCGGGCGCCGTGAGCGACCCCGCCCCGGACTCGATCTCCTCCATGTGCTGCTTGACGAGATCCACCGCGCGGAGCAGCAGGTCCATCAGCGTCCCGTCGACGACCGCGTCCCCGCTCCGCGCCGCGTTGAGCGCCGTCTCCGCGGCGTGCGCGATCGAGACGAGTTCCGTGAGCGCGAGGAACGACGCGCTTCCCTTGATCGTGTGCAGCGCGCGGAAGGCCTTATTGATCAGTTCCGTGTCGGTGTTGTTCTCTTCGAGTTCGACGAGATCGTTCTCGAGCGACTCGAGCAGCTCACCGCTCTCGGTGAGGAACTCCTGCAGGATCTCGGGATCGAAGTCGATGCCGGGCATCACGGGGCCTTTCTCGCACACTCAGCGCCGCGGGGGCGAGTTACGCCGCCGCCGAGCTCGCCGCACCGATCGGGCGATAGCAGAAGCCCTGCACATGCGACAGAGGCTCGAACCGGTCGTTCACATTGCGGATGTTCTCGGAGTGCCCGATGAACAGCGTTCCGTCGCTCGCGATCTGGTCGCCGAACATCCCGACGACCCGCTTCTTCATCTCGTCGTCGAAGTAGATCATCACATTTCGGCAGAAGATCACATCCCAGGTCCCGTGCCGCTTCGCCGCGAGACGGTCCTTGAGGTTGTGCAGCTCGAAGTTCACCATCGAGCGGATCTCTGGGTCGACCGACCAGATCCCGTTCTGCTCCTTGAAGTAGCGCGACTTCACCAGCTCGGGCGTCGTCCGCATCGCGTAGCTCGAGTACTCGCCCGTGTTCGCGATGTTGAGCGCCCGCTCCGAGATGTCCGTGCCCAGGATCTCGATGCTCCAGTCCTTGAGACGCACCCCCAGCGTGCGGTGCACGATGATCGCGAGCGTGAAGGGCTCCTCGCCCGTCGAGCACGCCGCCGACCACAGGCGGAGCCGCTTCGTGCGCGAACGCGCCTCGAGAAGCTCCGGGAGGATCTGCTTCTCGAACACCCCGAGCTGGGGCTCGTTGCGGAAGAAGCTCGTCTCGTTGATCGTGATCCGATTGAACATCTCCTGGAACTCGTCGGACTGGTACGGCCCCATCGTCAGGAACGCGATGTACTGGTCGAAGTCCTGAAGCTCCAGTTCGGTCAGGCGATGGCTCAGCCGGCTCTCGACGATGTACTTCTTCGTCTCGGGAAAGTGAATCCCCGCGCGGTCGTAGATGATCTTCGCCAGCGCATTGAACTGGGACTCGGTCATCGAAGGGATGGTGCTCATCGGTGTCTGCCTGCTGTCGGCCCGTGGCGGGCCGCGTTGAATTGCCGGTCGAGCCGCGGGAGCCCGCGGCCGGTCTGCCCCCGCTGCGGGGCCTGTTTTCCGCCCGTCAGGCCGCGTCCGCGGAGATCGGCATGCCCGAGAGATCGAGCACCCCGAAGAGCTTCTCCAGATCGAGCACGATGAGCAGCCGCCCCTCGAGCTTCGCGATGCCCTTGATGAAGTCGGCATCGACCGAGCCCATCACCTCGGGGGTGGGATCCACGATCGATGAATCGATCCGCAGCACCTCGTGCACGCGATCGACGATGAAGCCCGTCTCCTTGCCGTCGAACTCGAGCACCACGATCCGGGTCTGATCGCCCGCCTCGACTTCCGGGAAGCCGAATTTCATCCGCAGTTGCACCACGGGAAAGATCTTCCCCCGCAGGTTGATCACGCCCGCGATCTCGGGCGGGCTCTTGGGCACCCGCGTGATCTCCAGCAGACGGTTGATCTCGCGCACCGCGTGGATGTCGACCGCGAAGTGCTCGCCCGCGAGCTCGAAGGTCACCAACTGCATCTGCTCGCTCGAGCCGGAAACGGATTCGCTCGATGCGGACTCGTTCTCAACGCTGATCTGCTCGTCTGACACGGGAGCCTCCGTTTCCGAAACCCCACAGAACGGGGGTCGCATGCGTGGTGCCGCGGCGGTGCCGCGTTCGCCTTCGGACGGTTCTGATCGGTCCGGAAGTCATCTCCCTTGAGCCCGATCACGCGGTACATCACGCGTTGTGCGGTGCTTACGCCGTTCTACGCAGACCCGCGCCGATGCACCCGCTCGCCTGCGACACGAGGGATCCGATCTGCTCGATGCCCATCGCGGCCGTCGCGACGCCCGCCTCAACCACCGCCCTGGGCATCCCGTAGACCACGCAGGATTCAGCGGTTTGCGCCACGATCTGGGCGCCCGCCGCGTGCATCGCCCTGGCGCCCTCGCACCCGTCATCGCCCATGCCGGTGAGCATGACCCCCAGGGCCCGGCGTCCGTACACGGATGCGGCGCTCGAGAACAGTTCGTTCACGCTGGGCTTGTACAGCGCGTCGGCGGGGGTGGAGGAGACCTCGAGCCGGACCTCGCCGCGGGACTGGCGCACGCGCAGGTGCTTGCCGCCTTCCGCGATGTAGACCGTTCCGGGCGCGGCGCGCTCCCCGTCCTCCGCGAGTTTCACCGTCGCCGCGCCCACCCCGTCCAAGCGGGTCGCGAGGCTCTTGGTAAACAACGCCGGCATGTGCTGGGCGATGAAGATCGGCGCCGTGGGCCGTCCATCCAGCGATTCGACGATCCGTTCGAGCACCGGGGGCCCCCCGGTCGAGGATCCGATCACGACCGCGTCGAGCCCGCGCGTGCGCACCGTTGCGGACGAGAGCCGCTCGGGCACATGCGGCTTCGGCGCATCCGGACGCGACGCCCGAGACACGTGGAGCCCGATCGCGCGCACTTTGCTGAGCAACTCAGCCCGGAACGCCTCGTTCTCCTCCCCGACCCCCAAGTGTTCCTTCGCGATTACATCCGCGGCGCCCGCGTTCAACGCGAGGATCGCGGTCTGGCTCCCTTCCGCTGTCAGCGTCGAGCACATCAGCACCGCGGGGCGGGTCCGCCCGTGCTCCGCGCGGATCTTGCGCAGTGCGGTCAGGCCGTTCATCTCGGGCATCTCGACATCCATCGTCACGATGTCGGGGTCGAGTTCCTTGACCTTTGCGACAGCGTCCACCCCGTTCCGGGCTGTGCCCACGACCTCGAAGCCGCGCCCAGATGAGAACATCTGGGTCAGCACCTTCCGCATGAACGCCGAATCGTCCGCGATCAGTACCCGCACGGTGCGCCCTCGTGTGTGTGGTCCGCTGGTCGCCCCGGCTCGCCGCCGACGCGCATCGACAGCCTGTATCGAACGGAACCGACCCGGGCTGAACGGCGACTCGGGGGTTTGGCGCGACACCGCCCGCGCCGCGCGATCGGCGTCGATCCGGGCGAGTTCGACCGACACCCGGGACGGGGCGCACGGAACTGCAAAACGGGGACGAGCGGCGCCGGTCGGGGCCCGGGGGCCAACCGTCCAACGCCGCTCGCAGGAAATGCCCAGGAGAGGACTCGAACCTCCACCCGGTTGCCCGGACTACCACCTCAAGGTAGCGCGTCTGCCAATTCCGCCACCTGGGCATGGTGCGGCTGGGATCGCTCCCAGCCGCGGTGGGTCGTGATATTAGCCCCGGAATCGCCGCGAGTCACTCCCGCGACGGGGCCTCACCGATCGTCGACTGGGCTGAACAGCAGCGGTGTCCTTTCGGGATCCCCTGTTTGCACGCAAAGGCCCGGAAAAAACGGGGGGCGGAGGCCTCTGCACGAGACTCCGAAACCGGGCCTGACTAATCTTCGCTGTGTTCCCCTGAGCGCACAGGGAAGAAGCCACGGGACACGACTTTTTTCCATCACGGACCGGATCGAGGGCGACGCAGTGACGCACGATGAGTTGATCGCAAAGCTACGGGACGCCGCGGACGAGGCGGGTGTCTTCGAGTCAATCGAGGTGAACGGGGACACCCTGGTCTGTCACGCTGACGGGTCGGCGGAGCCCGCGGAATACCGCGTTCTGACCGACGGGGGACGCCTCTGGGTCTCGCTCGTCACCGAGGACCGGTGGCTCAGCGAGTCCATCGAGGCCGAGCTCATGCACACGGGCGACAAGCTCGAAGAACTGCTCGAGGAGGAGATGGTCGACCTGGGCTACGAGGGCCCGATGCCGACCTTCGAGCATTTCCGCAGCCCCGAGAAGCTCTTCACCTTCCGCAGCCCGGTCTGCGATGCCTCCGACGCGTTCGCCGCGGATGATTGCGAGCGAGCGCGGCTCTATCTGCTCGGCTACGAGGCCTGCTTCCGTCAGTTGGGGGACATGTCCGAGTCGGAGGACTGAGCCGACATCGAGCGACGCGCGCAGCGCGCGAACCAACGAACGACCAGCCGCCGGCCCGAGTGGGGGGCCGAGGGGGCGCACATGCGGATTCTGATGCTCGGGTGGGAGTTCCCGCCCTTCATGGCGGGTGGTCTCGGCACGGCGTGCTACGGGCTGACGCGCGCGCTCAAACGCGCCGGTCACGAGGTGGTCTTCATCCTGCCCAAGGCGGTGGGGCGCGGCGCCGCGGAGCATGTCGATCTCATCGGGCCCGACAGCGTGCGCTCGTTCGTGGGCGATGCGCCGGAGCCCGAGCCGCGCGAAGCGGCCCAGGTGAAGACGCTCCGCGAGATGCCCGCTCAGCGCCGGGAGATCCTGCTGCGGACCATCGAGGAGCAGTTCTCCGACGCGATCGAGGTCTCCGAGAACGCGGAGGGTGATCCCGAGGGCGTCCCGGTCATCCGCGTCACCGCGGGGTTCGACAGCCCCTACGGCGGGGGCATGGCGGTCGGCAGCGGGGGCGCTGCCGAGCGGCTCACCAGCCTCATCCGCGTCCTCCGCGACAAGGGCATCGAACTCCCGACCGACCCCGCGCACGAGATCGCGGGCGCGATCGAACAGGCGGGCGGCGAGCCTGTCTCAGGGTCCGCGACCGATCTCCAGCAACTCCTCGGCGCCGCGGACGATCTGTGCCGCAACGACGGGCCGTACGGTCAGGACCTGTTCGGAGACGCGGAGCGGTACGCGCGGATCGTCGCGGCGATCGCGCCGCTGCTCGATTTCGACCTGATCCATGCGCACGACTGGCTCGCCTACCCCGCGGGGATGGCGGCCCGCGCCGTGACCGGCAAGCCCCTCGTCTGCCAGGTGCACGCGACGGAATTCGACCGCTCCGGGGATAGCGGGATCAACCAGCGTGTGTACGACATCGAGCGAGCCGGTGCCCACGCTGCCGATCGCGTGATCGCGGTGAGCCGCCTGACCAAGGAGATCCTGATCCACCGCTACGGGGTGGACGGGGGCAAGATCGATGTGGTCTACAACGGGGTCGACGCGGAAGAGGCCCAGCCCAAGATGGGCGGGAAGATCGAGAAGGACGACAAGATCGTGCTCTTCCTGGGTCGCATCACGATGCAGAAGGGCCCGGAGTACTTCATCCGCGCCGCGGCCCGCGTGCTCGAGAAGGTCGAGAATGTCAAGTTCGTCGTCGCGGGCTCCGGGGACATGGCGATCCGGATGATCGAGGAGGCCGCGACCCTGGGCATCGGGCACAAGGTCCTGTTCACCGGGTTCCTTCGGGGCAAGGATGTCGACGATGTCTACCGCATGGCGGATTGCTATGTGATGCCCAGCGTGAGCGAGCCCTTTGGGATCGTCGCGCTCGAGGCGATCCAGCGAGACACGCCCACGATCATCAGCAAGCAGTCGGGCGTGTCGGAGGTGCTGAGCCACGCGCTCAAGGTGGACTTCTGGGATGTCAACGACATGGCCGACAAGATCGCGGCGGTCCTGCGATATCCCCCGCTGAGCCAGACGCTGCGCGAACACGGGCCCATGGAGCTCCGCCGCCTGACCTGGGGTGACTCGGCCCGCAAGGCGGTCGCGTCCTACGGACGCGCGATCGCGTCGCACGCGGACTGATCGCCCCGCCCCGCGCGCACAAAGACGCCCCGCGTCGGGGCGCGGGGCGTATCTGGGGAAATCGTTTTCTCTCGCACCGTCTTCTCTCGCAGCGAGAAGGGGTGGTGCGTGCCGCCTCACTCGGCGTCGGTCGCGTCCGGCGCGTCCTCGGTCATCTCGGGCAGCGTCTCGGGCTCGGGCGGGACGGGGATCGAGAGCTTCTCGCGGAGCCGCGCGGTGAGGTCGTCCGCGTCCGGCGCGAGCACGACGGGACGCGCCAGGATCTCCTGGGTCACCGTCGCGAGGTTGCCCCGCTCGGTGATCTCGCCCTCCTGTCGGCTCACCATCAGGTGGCTGTAACCCATCGAGTCCGCGAGCGCTTTCGCCTCGGCGTGCAGGGTCTGGTACGCCTCGGCGGCCTGCTCCGCATTGAACTGGTCGAACCCCATCGCGGCTTCTCGCTGGACCTGCTGGAACTCGAACCCGGTCTGCTGATACTGCTGCTGGAGCGCGCGCACGCCCGGATCCTGCGGGCTGCTCATCCGCAGTTCGGTTTCGATCTGCTGGAGCTGGGTCTGCAGCGCGTCGAGGCGGGTTTCCCACTCCTCCCGGTACGCGTCCCGCGCGGGCTTGAAATCCTCGGTCTGCAGCATGTCCTCGAGCAGCGTGAGCAGGTCCACGGTCGCGATGCCGTTGGAGGCGCTGTTCCCGTCCTGGCGGGATCCCGAAACGGTCGCGGAGGCGAAGAGCGCGACCGCGGCGAGCGCGATCCCGGCGAGCACGAGAAACTTCCTTGAAGGCATGTGCGATCCGATCGTCTGGTTGCGGCGGGCCCGTGAGGGCGCGTCGGTGGACCCGCACGGACCCACGGTGACCATCACGCGGCGGGTCGGGCGGTGCGTTGGAACGCACAGAGTCTAGGACGACGCACTCGTGTCTCCACCCGCGCATCCGACGGGATAGCCTTGCGGTGCGCGTGAACCGGTCCGATGCCCACATCCCTGTCCTGCTCGACGAGGTGCTGGACCTGCTTGCGCCGGCGCCGGGAGGGACTTATGTCGATGCCACGGCGGGACTTGGGGGGCATGCCGAGGCGGTCGCCGAGCGACTGGGCCCCTCCGGGCGCATCGTTCTGAACGACCTCGATCCGGGGAATCTGGAGCGGGCGGGCGAGCGCGTCCGTGCGGCGGTGCCCGGGATCGAGGTCATCACGGTCCACGGCTCGTTCGCGTCGCTGCCCGCTGAACTCGAGGAATGGGGCGTCCGGGCGGATGGCTTTCTCGCGGATCTGGGCTTCGCGAGCAACCAGGTGGACGACCCCGATCGGGGGCTCTCGTTCAAGGCGGACGGCCCGCTCGACATGCGGCTCGACCCGACGCGGGGCGAGACCGCGGCGGACCTGGTCAACCGTTTAGGGGAGCGCGAACTCGCGGATCTGATCTTCGCGTTCGGCGAGGAGAGGCTGAGCCGACGGATCGCGCAAAAACTTGTGGAAACCCGGCGGGATGGGCCGATCCTCACCACGAATCGGTTGGCCGACATCGTTCGGTCTGCGTATCCCGCCGCGATGAAGCGGAAGAGCCGGATCGATCCCGCGACGCGGACCTTCCAGGCGTTGCGGATCGCGGTGAACGGGGAGTTGGATCACCTCGACCGTCTTCTTTCGGCGGTGGGGCAGGGGGCACAGGCGGCGTCGGCGGGGCACGAGTCCTGGCTGGCGTGCGGGGCGCGGGTCGGGATTATCGCGTTCCACAGCCTCGAGGATCGTCCGGTGAAGCAGGCGTTCAACGACCTCGCTTCCCGCGATCTGGTGGATCGGCTCACGCGGAAGCCGATCGTCGCGGGCGACGCGGAGTCGGCGTCCAACCCGCGGGCGCGGAGCGCCAAACTCCGCGGCGTTCGGGTCGCCTGCCAGGGCGGGGCCCGCTAGTCTGTTGCGGCCTTTGGGGTGAGAGCCCCGCGGGCGGATTCGAGGAAACGGGAGCGGGCGCCACGGATTCGGCGCGTGCTCCCTCAGTCGGCGTCCGGAGTCGGGTTTGCGAGGATCGCGGGCCGGGCGTCGAGGGGAAACAGCGCGGCCCGCATCCGGGGAGTCGGTGCGAGTTGCGCGCGGTCAGCAAGGACGCGGCCCGGTGCGACGAGAAAACAAGCTTGCCTTGATCGTCGGATTTTCCGTGCTGCTCGTCGTGGCGGTGCTGGTGAGCGATCACCTGTCCAAGGCCCGTCAGGACGAGGTGGCGGACGGTCTGGATACCCTGGCGCCCATCCCGGATGCGCGCGCGTTCATCGACACGCCGCTCAGCGAGCGGGGTCGTGTGGGCGCGGCGCCCGAACCGGAGGCGATCGCGGTACGCCCTGATGAACACCCTGATGACCGCCCTATCGAGCGGGCGGACCTCGCGGCACGCACGGGTCCGGATCTCGCGACGCAACGGGCGTTTCCTGAGTCTGCGGATGAGAGGCTCCGCGGTCCGGTCGTGATCGAGAACGGCTCGCTGAGCGCTGATGAGCCGGACCGGGTCGCCTCGGTTGAGGACGATGCCGCGGGTCCGATGGGCCTTCCGAAGAAGCTGATCGAGAAGTACCTGACGAACCGCACGGTGCTCGCGCAGCCGACGGGTGGTGGCACGGACATCACGAGCGAGCGTCCCGCGGCGGGCGGCAAGGTCCCGGGGGTGGACAAGTACACGATCCGGGAGGGTGACACGCTGTTCGAGATCTGCGAGGCGCACCTGGGCGACGGGACCCGTTGGCGCGAGGTCGCCGCGATGAACCCGGGCAAGATCGGCGAGAACGGGAAGGTCTTCGTGAATGTGACGATCGACCTGCCCCGGGGCACCGGGTGGCGTCCCGCGGACACGGTGCCCGCCGAGGTCGCGTCGTCGCCCGCTGAGACCCGGTCGTACACGGTGAAGAAGGGCGACACGCTCAGCGAGATCGTCATGCGTGAGGTGGGGTCGGTCCGGCATCTGGACCGCGTGCGGGCGTTGAACCCATGGCTCAAGGACCAGAAGGACACGATCCGGATCGGGCAGACGCTGACGCTCCCCGTTCTCCGTCAGGCGCGGGCTCGCTGACCGCGAAGCTCGCGGTGTGCGTCCTCACCTTCGGGGTGATGGGCGCCGGGGTGCTCTCCACGCGTCAGTCGCGCCTCCAGGCGGCGCACGAGGTGACCGCTGCGCGCCTGCGGATCCGCGATCACGACGAGCGGCTGCTGACGCTCCGCGCCGAGATCGCGGAGCGGGTGAGCCCCGACGCGGTGCGTGACCTTCTCGACGGGCTCGGGGACGAATCGCTGGCGCCCATCGCGGGGCGCACGCGCCTGCTCGTGCCCGCGGAGGAGGGCACGCGACGCGAGGGCGACGACCTGCCCGCGGATCTCCAGCGGCTGCTGGACGACCTGAACAGCGGGTCCGAACGCATCGCGCGGTAGCCCGATCCGGGACGAAAGGGGAGATTGTGGCAGACGATGCGACGGATCGGAAGGGCGAGCAACGCCGCGTCGGGGGCGCCGATCGGTGCGTGATCATCGCGAGGCTGTTCGCGGTCGCGACGACGCTCGCGATGCTCGCTGTCGTCGCGCGGGTGGCGCAGCTCAAGGTCGAGCCGGGGCCCGAGCTGTCTCGGTATGTCTCGGATCGTGTGGGGTTCGAGCGGGAGCCCAGCCCGCGTGGGGACCTGCTCGACCGGCGGGGGCGGGCGCTGTCGATGTCGGAGATCGCGTACCGCGTCATCATCGACCCCGTGGTCGCGGAACGCGCGATGGACCGCGTTGTGGTCGAACTCGCCGAGCGGCTGGGCGTGCGAGCCGACGAGATCGGGACGCCCCTTGCCGAGGTGATCGCACGCAACGCGGAGATCCGGGACTCGCGGGCCGAGGCGCTCAGGCAGGCGACGGCGGACGACCCGCTGACGCTCACCGGTCGGCTCAAGGGCCTCTTCGGGCAGGGATTGCCGGGGCGGGAGACCGACACCTCGACGGTGCACGATGGGCGGAAACTGCGGCGCTACCTGCCGGTGGGCCCGACGCTGGAGCGCGAGGTCGCGGAGTTGATCGAGGGCCTGGGGCTGCCCGGCGTGGTGATCGAGAAGCAACTCGTCCGGCGCTATCCCGGCGGGGACGATGTCGCGTCGATCCTCGGCAAGGTGGGCTGGGGGCATGTGGGCCTGCTGGGCGCCGAGCGGTCGCTCGATGAGCGCCTGACCGGCGAGGCGGGGCGGATCGGCTATGTCCGCGATTCGGCGCGCAACCCGGTCCTGATCGACGCGCTGCGGTCACAGCCCGGCGATCGGGGCGAGGACATCCGCCTGAGCCTCGATCTCGAGCTCCAGCGGATCGCGATCGAGGAACTCAAGCGGGGCATGGACGACGCCGACGCGCAGGGCGGGCGCCTCGTGATGATGAAGCCCGAGACGGGCGAGATCCTCGCGATGGTGGACCTGTACCGCGATGTCGAGGGCGCCGTCGATTTCCCCTGGGTGGCGCCCGGCACGCCGGAAGAACAGTGGCCCAGCCTGCCCCCCGAGGGCAAGCGCCCGCGCTACCGCGTGCTGGCGGACGATCCGGGGCGCGAAGTCCACCCGGCGCTCGGTCGAAACCGGTGCGTGGAGGATGTCTACGAGCCCGGTTCGACCTTCAAGAGCTTCGTCTGGGCGAGCGCGTGGCAACTGGGCGTCATCGACGAGACCGAGACGATCTCGACGCGTCCCTACACGACCCCGTTCGGGCGCTATTTCGAGGATGTCACCAAGCGCGACAACCAGGACTGGGAGCATGTGCTCATCCACTCGTCCAATGTCGGCATGGTCAAGATCAGCGAGCGGATGACCAGGCCCCAGTTGCAGGAGGTCGTGCGCAAGTTCGGGTTCGGGCAGCGCACCCGCATCGGCCTGCCGGGCGAGGCGGCGGGCCTGGTGACGGACCCGAAGAACTGGTCGGACTACACGCAGACTTCGGTGGTGATCGGGCACGAGGTCGCGGTGACGCCGGTGCAGATGGTGCGCGCGTTCGGGGCCTACGCCCGTCCGGGCGATCTCGCGGGCACGCTGCCCCACCTGCGATTGACAGTGCCGACTCGGGACGAACTCGCGGCGGAGCCCGTTGTGCGTGTGCTCGATCCGGAGGTCGCGCTGCGGACGCGGCGCGTGCTGGTGCATGTCGCCGACCGGATGCAGGCGTCGATGGATCGGCGGTTCCCCGACGAGCCCGAGCCCGGCTACACGCTGTTCGGCAAGAGCGGCACCGCGGACATCGCGGTCGTGCCCCCGTTCGTCGAGACCGAGGATGGGAAGCGCGTGCAGATGGGCCGCCCCCGTGGCGCGGGGGGCTACTTCCACGAGCAGTACTGCTCGAGCTTCATCGGGGGCGCCCCGGTGGAGGACCCGCGGATCGTGGTGATCGCGGTCATCGACGACCCGGGCCCGGCGAAGATCCGCCAGCGGGCGCACTACGGCTCGAGCGTCGCGGGCCCGGTCGTGCGGCGCGTCGTCGAGCGGGCGCTGCGCTACATGGGCGTGGCGCCGCAGGCGGGCGAGGTCGCGGCGGCGGAGTAGATCTGAATCACAAGACGGCACGGCTCCTTCTCCCCAGTGGGGAGAAGGTGGCC
>MDTD01158448.1_pt1 | contig 19666 bp, 14 predicted proteins | sample 811221 | NCBI WGS metagenome assembly MDTD01 (sample SAMN05326646, study PRJNA326480) | marine metagenome | isolation source: seawater | place: Pacific Ocean: South West | collected 2011 | reverse complement strand
ATGAAAGAGGCTTTCTAATTTGTTGTCGAGGTGGCAGGATTTGAACCTGCGACCCCCTGCTCCCAAAGCAGGTGCGCTAACCGGACTACGCTACACCTCGGTACAAATAATTGAGGCATAACTTAAAGATATAGATATCTTTTTTGCAAATTAAATATTTATAATAATTAATAAATTTTATTATAAATTCTAGTATGAAAATTTTATCAAGATATATCTTAACTGAATTTATTAAATCATTTTTCATAGCTATCATGATTATTTATGCAATTTTGCTTATACAAGTCATGATTAAACTTCTTGACAAATTTTTAGGAAAAGGATTTGATTTTAGTTTCTTGATTCAACTACTTTTCTATAATACTGCTTGGATATTTTCAATGGCTGTCCCAATGGGAATTTTAATAGCATCTATTCTCACATTTGGGAAGCTTTCATCAAATAATGAAATAATAGGTTTTAATGCATCAGGTATCAATCAATTTGAAATCATAAAACCTGCAATATTTGTATCAGTTGTAGTTTGTTGTTTGATGATATATTTTAATTGCAACATACTACCTGAAATGAATCATCAATCAAGAAATCTAAACAGAGAATTAATCAAAAAAAGACCTGATGTTGAATTTGAAGAAAATATCTATTCAAATATTATTCCAAATCATATAATAAAGTTCAATGAAAGAGATAAAAAAAATAAAAAGAAATTTTATGACGTTAGTATTTATCAAATGGAAAATAATAATTTAAGAAGATCAATAGTTTCTGACTCTGTAATTATTAACAGCAATGACGAATATGTTGAATTAGATCTTTACAACGGCTCAATTCATGAAAGAATAAGTTTTAATGAGGAATATCGAAAAATTAAATTTCAAAATTATGCGATGACAATTCCTTTATATAAATTCAATAATAGAAAAGTTCATTATTTCAGAGGTGATAGAGAGTTAACATTAAAAATGTTAATAAATGCTAATGATTCATTAAAAAATAAAATTAATTTACTAAAAAATAAAATAAACAAAAGATTAGCTTTGTTTAATATTGATACTTCAAATGTTAATTACAAAAATTTAATATCAGATATTGATAAAAAAAAATGAAAAAAAATTATCTCAATTATCAGAAATTTCAGAACAAAAAATATTTAATATAAAATCACAAGCAAATAAAACAATTGTAAATGGTTACTTAAAAAATATTAATAGAAATGAATTGAAAATAACCAAAAATAAAGTTGAAATTAACAAGAAATTTGCAATTCCAGTAGCAAGCATAGTTTTTATTATAATTGGTGCGCCATTAGGTATTGCTATTAGAAGGGGCAATCTAGCAATCAGCATGGCAATTAGCTTAATGTTTTTTATTGTCTATTATATTTTAATCGTTGGAGGGGAGCAACTTGCTGATAAAAATATGTTTAATCCAATTTTATCAATGTGGATACCAAATTTAATTATCTTATTATTAGGATTAACAATAATTAAATTATTTAAAAATTAATTGGTAAATTAAACTATGTATAACAAATTAATCATTTCAGCTACAGGTTTAGATAGAAAAGGTATAGTTTCTGATATTTCAAAAATAATTGGTGATTTCAAAGGTAATATTGAAACTAGTAGAATGATAAGACTAGGTGAACAATTTTCACTAATGATACTTATAGTAATTCAAACTGATAAAATTGATTCTCTTTCCAAAGCTTTGAATGGGATAGATAAATTAAATTTTTCAATATTTTCTACAAAATCTGTAAGGAAAAGTTATAGTAAAAGTTTTCAAATTTTTATTAATGGTGCTGATAATGAAGGAATTGTTTATGCGTTTTCAAAACACTTTGAAAATGAACCTATTAATATAGAAGAAGTAAATACTAGTATAGAAAACGCACCAATGTCTGCTTCTCCATTATTTATGATGCATCTTATCATTAGTTCTGATAAAGATTTAACAAAAAATGATACATTTTTAAGCGGATTAAATAATTTAGCTGATAAGCTTGGCGTCGGATTTGAAATCGATGAATACTAATCACAATCTCTTGGTAAAAATTCTTTTAGAAAAAGAGCTTCTTTGCTTTCTCTACAATATTTGTTTGCTTTACAGAAGTTTCCATTCTGATCTTCACAAACTTTAATTTTTGAAACACCTTCTGGCTCTAAATCCCATGAGTCGTTATCAGGAATCAAATTATAATCATTACCATTAATACTATAACTACCCATATCATAAATTTGATTCATTGTATTTGAAAAGATGGGTAGAGCCGCTGAAGATCCATATAAATTTTTTCCAAGCGATATTCGTTTGTCATCCATACCAATCCAAACTCCCATTGATATTTCAGGGGTAAATCCTATAAACCAAGCATCAGTTTGAGCATTAGTAGTTCCAGTTTTTCCAGCACATGGAATTGTAATTCTTGATGAATTTACTTCATCTTGTCTATAATTATTAAAAATACCATTTTTGTTGTAGTCTGTATACTCAAAACCAAAATTATATTTCGTTCTTAATTTATGCCCTGTGCCTCTGCTATATACATGCTCGCCTTGATCATATTTATTGTTATTGTTTTCATCTGAATATTTAAATTTGTATTCATCCACAACATCTCTCATCATATCAAGAACAACATAAGATGCGCTTTCAGAATAAACGACATCTGGTTCAGGTAAAAAACTCTTTATTAACTTACCATCTGAATCCATAATTTTATTAATGATTATTGGAGCTAAGTATGTTCCCAAATTTGCAACTGCAGAATAAGCTGATATAATTTCAATCGGAATAACTTCAGATGAACCAAGTGCAATTGAAGGGACTGGATTCATTTCAGTTGAAAATTTGAATTTTTTTGCTGTGTTTTTAATTGATATTGGTGATACATTTAAATCTTCAATTACTCTAACTGCAATAAGGTTGACTGAACCATATAAACCTTGTCTTAAAGTATAAAGGCCGCCAACTTCATTATTCCAATTTTCAGGTTCCCAATATTCAGACTTATCCCAAATTCTTATACCTTGATTTTGAAGAATTGTTTCAGGTGAATATCCGGATTTAATTGCAGAAAGGTACACAAAAGGTTTAAAAATTGAACCAGGCTGTCTTTTAGCTTTTGTAGCTCTGTTGAAATAATCATGATATTGTTCTTCAAGTCTACCGCCAAGCATTGCTAATACAGAACCTGTTTTTACATCAAAGACAACACCAGCTCCCTGAACAAGTAGCTTCGATCTTAAATATTTAGGAATGGAGTCATTTTTTAATACGTTTTTAACCTCTTTAAAACACTCTTGTCTCAAACTATCACGTAATATTATTCTTTTTTCTTTCAGTTTACTAATTTTACTTGAAATTTCTGTTGAATAACTTTTATTTAAATCTTTAATAGCAAGAGACTGAGATAAATCTCTTATCTCTCTGTTTAGATATAAATAAACAGAATCATTGAAAACGCTTATTCTGTCATCTTCAATTGTTGAACATATATTTTTTAATTGATTATTATATGCTTCTTGCTCATTTAATATTGCATTATTAAATTTTTCTTGAAGTCCAACTTTTTTATTAATCATATTATTCTTAAAAGATTTTTCTAAAAAATCTTGAATTCTACTATCAATCGTTGTTTGAATGATAAGTCCGCCATTTTTATAATTGATTCCATCAATTTTTTTAAGTGCCTCTTCAACATATTGCACATAATATGGAGTTACATTTCTTTTATCTAAAACAGGTTCTAATGGTAAATCTTTAGATTTTGCAGTTTCATATTCTTTTTCAGTTATAAATTTCTGATCAAATAAATTATATAAAACTAAATTTCTATATTTCTTTGCATTAATTGGATGTCTAAATGGAATCCTATCGTTTGGTGCTGGCAATAGAGCAATAAGTAGAGAGCTTTCATGTAGTTCTAATTCATTTATTTCTTTACCAAAAATTATCTTTGAAGCTTTTTGAATGCCCCACATGGGCCGTCCCTTAATATTACCAAAATAAACAGAATTCAAATACATTTCTAAAATTTCTTGCTTGGTAAAAACTTGTTCAATTTTTATTGCTAAAGTAATTTCTTTTATTTTTCTTGATATGGTTTTTTCGTGACCAATTTGCTTTAATTTAGTGTCATATAAATTTCTCGCTAATTGCATTGTTATAGTACTTCCACCTTGAGCTCTTCTTTTTGAAATAAAGTTAATGTAGAAAGATCTTAAGATTGAAGGAATATGGATTCCATAATGTCTAAAAAAATATTTATCTTCATTTGCTATCAATGCCTCAATAGCGTAATTAGGAATGTTATCAATGTCAACTACATCTCTATTGGAATCAAAGTCGTAAAATTCATATAATACTTTATTATCAGAAGAAATAATTTTGGATAGTTCTTTTGGTTGGTAATCTCTTAATAAATCAATTGATGGTAAACCATAGAAAATACTATTTGAACTAATTTGATTTGAATCTATTTGGTTGCTTATTTTATTAAATTGCAAAAGCAATACAACAAATATAAATATGAAAATTGTTATGGTATAAACAAATGCTCTGACAAAAAATATCTTATTTTTTGCTTTTGGCATTTGAAGATATCATATTAAATGGATTAAGAACCTCATCAAGTTTAGATTTAGGAAGAATATTATCTTCTAAACAAATTTGTCTAATACTTTTACCTTTTTTAAATGCTTTTTTAGCGATAAAAGCTGCTTTATCATAACCAATGATAGGAGCTAAGCTAGTGCACATTGCAAGACTATCTTCAATATAACCTTCGCATTTGTCAGTATTTGCTTCAAGGCCATCAATGAGATTAACACGAAACATTTTGATACTTTTTGATAAAATATTAATGGATTCAATAATATTATATCCTATCATAGGTAACATTAAATTTAGTTCGAAGAAACCACCCATACCTCCCAAGGTAATTGCTGTATCATATCCAATAACTTGAGCGGATACTTGAATTATAGATTCACAAATTACCGGATTAACCTTTCCAGGCATAATTGAAGATCCGGGTTGTACAGCTGGTAAATTTAACTCACCTAAACCAGATCTTGGTCCTGAACCGAGCCATCTTATATCATTTGCAATTTTATAAATCGAAACAGATAAAGTCTTTAATGACCCAGAAAGCTCAACAATACTATCTTGTGTTGCTTGAGCCTCAAAGTGATTCTTTGTTTCACAAAAATTAAAACCAGTAATTTTGGATATTTCTTTTGCAATTAATTTTCCAAAATTTTCATGAGTGTTGATACCAGTACCAACAGCTGTACCACCCTGAGCTAAACTAGTTAAAAACGACATATTTTTTGATATTCTATCTATTCCTTGATTTACCATATGATGATATCCGGAAAATTCTTGTCCGAGTGTAATTGGAGTTGCATCTTGTAAATGTGTTCTGCCAATTTTTATAATTTTTTCAAACTCTTTTGATTTTTTTTCTAAAGATTTTGATAAATCTTTTAATTCAGGTAATAATTTTTTTTCTAGTTCTATTACCGATGATATGTGTATTGCTGTTGGAATAACATCATTACTTGATTGACCTAAATTTACATGGTCATTTGGATGAACAATTGATTTATCACCTTTGGAGCCTGAAATGATTTCACATGCCCTATTAGCAATCACTTCATTTGCGTTCATATTTGAAGATGTCCCAGAACCTGTTTGATAAATATCAACGATGAACTGCTTATCGAATCTCGAATCAATTACTTCATCACAAGCTTGTACTATTGCATCTTTAATTTTATGATCAAAAAAACCCAATTCATGATTAACAATTGCAGCAGATTTTTTTATGATTGCAATTGATTTAATCATTGCTTTGGGAATTTTATGATCACTTATTTGAAAATTTTGAAAGGCTCTTTGTGTTTGAGCTCCGTAATAACTATCTTCTGGGACTTTCATTTCTCCCATTGTATCTTTTTCAATTCTCATCAACAAATCCTCTCAAAAAAAAGCTAACTAACTACCCATGTATTGTTTGTATAAATAAGGTCCTCAAGTTTTCCTCTTCCCTTGGACTCAATCTGTTCATCAATCTGTTCCATAAATAATTCTTCATAAGTTGGTTTTGACTCAACATAGAAAACCCCATAGGGTGTTGGTAAATCTTCATTATAAGTCATCTCGCAAACAAGCATAGCTAAATTTTTATCATATTTATCATGAACTAGAAGATCATCTTCAGAATAGTTTTCAAGGCTGACAACTTTCAGTTTAAAACCATCTAAAATTATTCCTTTAGGTCTATCTTTAAAGCCAAATTTCATTGGTTCTCCATGATTTAAATAAATTACATTATCAAGTTTTGTTTCCCTATCAGTTAGAACAGAAAATGCACCATCATTAAATATGTTGCAATTTTGATATACCTCAATATATGAAGAACCTTTGTGTTCATAACTTTCTTTATATATCGTACCTTGATGTTTTATATCTTTATCCACAGATCTAGCTATAAATGTAGCGCCTGCACCAAGAGCTAAACTTGGTGGATTAAATGGATAATCTAGAGAGCCAACAGGAGTAGATTTAGTCAACTTACCAACTTCTGATGTTGGTGAATACTGACCTTTAGTTAATCCATATATTCTATTATTAAACATTAAAATATTTACATCTATGTTACGTCTAAGGATGTGTATAAAGTGATTTCCTCCTATGCTCATTGCATCACCATCTCCTGTAATTAGCCAAACTGATAAATCTGGATTAGCTATCTTAGCACCACTAGCAACAGCTGGTGCTCTTCCATGTATTGAATGAAATCCATATGTATTCATATAGTATGGAAATCTACTTGAACACCCTATACCAGAGACAACTAAAAATTTTTCTTTTTCTAAACCTAAATCTGGGAATGTTTTTTGTACAGAATTAAGTATAGAATAATCACCACATCCAGGACACCATTTTATATCCTGATCTGACATAAAGTCTTTTTTAGTTAATTTTTCTTTTAGTTCAGGCATTTCAACTTTCCTTTATAATTTCTTCTATCTTATTGTAAATATCAGTAGTAGTAAAAGGTTTTCCAGATACTCTATTATAATTGATTGTATCAATTAAAAACTGACTTCTTATTATTGAAGAAAGTTGACCCAAGTTAATTTCAGGAATCATAACTTTTTTAAACTTTAATAATATTTCTGCTAAATTCTTTGGGAATGGGTTAATATATTTCAAATTTACATGACAAACAGATAAACCGTTATTATTAGCTCTTTCAACTGCAGCTCTACAAGCACCATATGTACCACCCCAACTTAAAACTAATAATTCGCCTTTATTGCTACCATAAATTTCAACATCAGGTATGTATTCTGATATAACATCTATCTTTTTTTGCCTCATATTCACCATATAATCATGATTATCAGCATCATAACTAACATTACCTGATACAGCAGCTTTTTCAAGTCCTCCAATTCGATGTTCTAGACCTGGTGTTCCTGGTAAAGCCCACTGTCTTGATAAAGTTTTTTCATCTCTTTTGTAAGGTAAAAACTTTTCATCATCAGATTTACTAATTATTTTTGTCTTAATTTTTGGTAATTTTTTTAAATCTGGTAATTTCCAGGGCTCAGATCCATTTGCAATATAACCATCTGATAATAAAACAACAGGTACCATGAATTCTAATGCAATTTTGCATGCCTCAAAAGCAGTTTCAAAACAATCTGAAGGAGATTGTGCGGCTATTACAACTGATGGGCATTCGCCATTTCTACCAAACATTGCCTGATTTAAATCAGATTGTTCGGTTTTTGTAGGTAATCCTGTTGATGGACCCCCTCTTTGAATATTTATTATTACAATAGGCAATTCAGTTATAATTCCTAATCCCATAGCTTCACCTTTTAGAGCTATACCAGGGCCACTACTGGCAGTTATAGCTAAATCACCTGCATATGCTGCTCCTAAAATACTACATATACCTGCAATTTCATCTTCTGCTTGAAATGTTTTTATTCTGTAATTCTTATATTTTGATAATATATGTAAAATATCACTTGCAGGAGTAATTGGGTATCCACCAAAAAATAAATCTAAATCAGCTCTATCAGCAGCAGCTATTAGTCCCAAAGTCAAACATTCATTACCCATAATGTTTCTATATGTACCTTTACTTAGCTTAGCTTTTGAGACTCTAAACGTAGTTCTTATAGCTTCTATGGTATCTCCATAATTATATCCTGCTTTTAATGCAATGGTATTTGCTTCTACAATAGCAGGTTTAGTTTTAAATTTTTTCTCTAGAAACTTGATAGTGGAATCTAAATTTCTTTCATAAATCCAATACAAAATACCAAGCGCAAACATATTTGTACTTCTAGATTTCATTTTAGATGGTAAATCAACATTTTCCAATGCAGTATTAACCATATCATTCATATTTACTTTGATTAATTTGTAATCATCAAGAGTTCCATCTTCAAGTGGATCGTTTTCGTAGCTCGCTAAATTGAAGTTTTTTTTGTTATAATTTGCAGTATTAGCAATTATCATTCCATTTGGTTTTAAATCTGCAATATTAACTCTAAGTGCAGCTGGGTTCATCGCTACCAGAACATCAAGCTGATCACCTGGAGTGTGTATATCCTGATTACTAAATTGAAGCTGAAACGAGCTCACCCCAGCAAGAGTTCCTTGAGGAGCCCTTATCTCAGCTGGGAAATCAGGTAAGGTAGCAATATCATTACCAAATAATGCAGAATTCGTTGTAAACTGATTTCCAGTTAATTGCATACCATCACCAGAATCTCCAGCAAATCGAATAGTTATTAAATCTACTTCTTTAGAACTTATCTCTCTTTTTGTCATCACACTGTATTTGTTAAATAGATGCCATAATTTACCTATATTATTAAATAAGACAAAAATTATTTTATATATTTAGATATTATTTTAACGTTTTTTTTTGAAAGAAAAATTTAATGACAAATATAAAACTAACATCTTACAGTTCTGGAGCAGGTTGAGCTTGCAAAATTAATCCAAAAGATCTCGGTGAGATTTTAAAAAAATTAAGTGATACAAGCCTTGTTTATGATAAAAATATTGTAGGATTTAACTCTTCGGATGATTGTTCCATTTATCCTTTAGATGAAAAATCTTATTTAATACAAAGTGTTGATTTTTTTACACCTATTGTTGATGATCCATATGACTTTGGAAGAATTGCTGCTTCTAATGCTTTTTCTGATATTTATGCTATGGGAGGTAAACCAATTTTTGCGTTAAATATTACCTGTTTTCCAACAGAGGAATTATCAATCGATATACTTCATGAAATCCTTAGAGGTGGACAAGAAATAGCAAATCAGGCCAACACTCCAATCCTTGGCGGTCATAGTATAAAAGACAAAGAACCAAAATATGGAATGGTCGTAACTGGATTAGTTGAAAAAAATAAATTGGTCAGTAACAATACACTTAAACTTGATGATAACTTAATATTGACAAAACCAATTGGAACTGGAATTATATCAACTGCAATTAAAAAAGATTTAGCATCAAAAAATGATATTAAAAACATTATTGATATTATGACTTATTCCAATGTTGGTGGTGCAAATGCAATGAATAAAATTAAAGTAAGCTCTTGTACAGATATAACTGGTTATGGTTTGCTTGGACACCTTAAAGAGATGTGCTCTTCAAGCCATTTAAGTGCATCAATCGAATCCACCAAAATACCTCTAATTGAAAATACTCATAAATTTGCAAATGATGGAATTATTCCTGGTGGAACTCGTAATAATTATAAATTTATTGAAAACGATGTAAAATTTGATAAAAATGTTAGTGAAGAATTTAAATTTATATTAAGCGATGCACAAACATCAGGTGGGTTATTAATAGGAGTAAGTGAACAAAATACAGATAAACTAATTGATGAACTTAAAGCTCAAAAATGTCTTACCTATTCAAAAATTGGTAAAATAACAAAACAAAGTAAAAAATTAATTGAAATTTTTTAATATTTATGGCCAATAAAGTTATATATCTTGATAACCAATCAACAACTCAAATTGATCCTATTGTACTTAAATCAATGTATCCATACTTGACTGAATCTTATGGAAATCCTGCGAGCTCTAATCATCTTTATGGTTGGCAAGCTGAAGAAGCAGTTTTAATTGCTAGAGAAAATGTATCTAAACTTATCAATTCAAAGATTGATGATATAATTTTTACTAGTGGAGCCACAGAATCAATTAATCTCGCTATGAAAGGATTACTTGGTGGTGTACTAAAGAAAGGTGATCATATTATCACTACCAATATCGAACACAAGGCTGTAATTGATGTTTTATGCTATCTTGAAAATAAAGGAATATCAATCTCTTATTTACCAGTAAATCCTAAAGGAAATATTGATTTAAATGACATAAAAAACAATATTTGTGAAAACACAAAATTATGTACTATAATTCACGGTAATAATGAGATTGGAACTGTACAAGATATAAAAAAAATTGGGGAAATATGTAAATCAAAAAATATAATTTTTCATGTTGATGCAGCTCAAACTTTAGGAAAGAGAGAAATAGATGTAAATGAAATGAATATAGATTTACTATCTGTATCAGGGCATAAAATTTATGCACCAAAAGGCGTAGGAGCTTTATATATCAATAGAATTAACTCAAATGTAAATGTTAATCCCTTGATTCATGGAGGTGGTCATGAAAATGGCTTTAGATCAGGAACTTTAAGCGTTCACAACATAGTTGGTTTTGGAGAAGCATGTAAAATAGCTTTCACGAATATGAATCAAGAAAAAGATAACTTGAATAAAATGAGAAATAAACTTATAAATGGAATTAAAGAAATTTTTCCAAATGTTATTATAAATGGTAATCAAAAGAATATTTTAGAAGGCAACATTAATATTACATTTCCAAATTTAAAAGCCAATTATATAATTTCAAATTTAACAAATTTAGCTTTTTCTACAAGTTCAGCTTGTATGTCTATAAACCCCAAACCTTCCCATGTTTTGAAAGCTATCGGATTAAATGATAAGCAAATTGAAAATACAATAAGATTGGGTATTGGGAGATTCAATAATATGGAAGAAATAAATCAAACAATCAGGTATTTTAAAGGTATCAAAAATGACTAATATAAATAAAAAATCAATAATTGAAATATTAAAACAATGTTACGATCCAGAAATTCCAATAGATTTATGGAATTTAGGTCTCATTTATGAAATTGATATTAATGATCAAAATGTGATTATAACAATGTCACTAACAACTCCTGGTTGTACTATGGGTAACTATATGGCAGATGACATAAAAGGTAAAGTTTCACAATTAGAAAATGTGAAAAGTGTTACTGTTGATGTAGTTTTTGATCCACCTTGGCAACCTGAAATGATGACTGACGAAGGAAGAAAAAAACTTGGATTTGAGCCATCCAAAAATAAATCTAACGATACTAACGGTAAGGAAGAAAAAGATTGGGAGTAAATGAAAACTATCGTAATAGATGAATTCTTGTCTGAAGGTATTTTAATTGAAAAAAAGTTTAGAAAGAAAATTAATGACATTGACTGGCATGAGTATGACAATGAAAATGTTTTAATAAAAGGTTGTTCACAATTCATAATTCCAACTTGGGCGTATTTAATCATAACAGCTAAATTGGTAAACCATGCTAAAAATATTTATTTTGGCGACGTAAAAAGTGCGGTAATGATTCAAAAACAGACTGATTAGTCGGTTTTTTCTTGCATGAAACTATTTTTTATTTTTAAATTAGACCACTTGGTCGGTTTTTAAAAAATAGGGATGATATTAATATGAAGATTTGCGTTTTAGTAAAACAAGTACCTGATAAAAATGATGAAATAAATCTCAATGAAGATAAGTTATCAGTTAATGAAAGTAATTTTAATCTAACTACTAATGAAAGTGACAATTATGCTGTTGAAGAGGCACTTCTTTTAAAAGAAAAATTTAATGCTGAAGTTGTTGTATGTAGTTTTGGTAAAGATTCATCAGTTCAGGTAATAAAAGATGCTTTGTCAAAGGGAGCTGACAAAGGTCTTCTAATTGAAAATGATTTAGATAAAGAATATGATGTTTTAAATATTTCTAAAATTATTAAAAATTGCTTAGAAGAAGAAAAATTTGATTTAATCCTTTCAGGTCTTCAATCAGATGATCAAGGTAATGGTCAGCTTGGAGTTCTAATGGCAGAGCACTTAAATATGAGTCATGGTTCATTAGTTATGGAAACTAATCTTGATATTGAGAGCAAATCAATTAAAGTGAAAAGAGAATTAGAAAATGGTTGGTTTCAGTGGTCAAATTTAGTGCTACCAGCTTCTTTAACAATTCAATCTGGTATCAACAAACCAAGATATGCATCGTTGAGAGGTATCATGATGATGAAGAAAAAACCTATCAAAAATATAAAGTTATCAGAATTACAGTCGAATATCAATAATTTTAGTGAAATTAAAGAACTGTATGTTCCTCAAAAAACAAAAGAAACTAAAAAAATTGAAGGCTCTGATGATGAAATTGCTGATCAATTATATAACGTTTTAAAAAATGAGTTAGGATTAATATGAAAATTTTAGTTTTTATTCAAGTTGATGATAATCAAATAAATAGAATGTCACTAGAAACTTTGGCGTGTGCTCAAAATGTTTCAAACGATGTGTCTGTCATAACATTTAATAATCAAGCAGCAAACGAATTAGTAAAGTATCAATTAAATGAAGTACTGTTAGTTAATCATGAAGATTTAAATTCATACAATCCTTTAAGATATGCTAAAGTTCTTGAACAAATGATAGATAAATATGATAGCTTTCTTTTTGCTCATACATATGAAACTAGAGATTGGGTACCGAGATTAAGTGCACGACTAGATTTACCATTTATATCAGATTGTATTGATTTGAAACTTGATAATGAATCTGTTATTGTGACTCGACAGTCATATCAAGGTAAAATTAATAATGATTTAAAAATAAATACTAAAAGTTTTATTTCAATTCAATCAGGATGTTTTAAATCAGATGCAATTAACCTTGGAAGTTCGACAATTAGTAATTTAGATGTTGATTTAGGTGATATTCCAAATACTATAACAGCTGAAGAAAAATTTAAAGAACAAAAAGGTGGTGTTGACTTAGCTGCTGCTGATTTAATAGTATCAGTTGGAAGAGGAATTGCTAAAGAAGAGAATATCCCAATGGCAGAAGAGTTGTCTGACTTATTAAATGCAGAAGTTGGTTCATCAAGACCAATTGTTGATTATGGATGGCTATCTCATGATAGACAAATTGGGTCATCAGGGCAAGTAGTTAGCCCAAAGTTATATTTTTCACTAGGTGTATCTGGAGCTATACAACATCAAGTTGGAATGAAAGGGTCTGATAAAATAATCGCAATAAATAAAGATTCAAATGCTCCTATATTTGAAATTGCAGACTATGCAATAGTAGGAGATCTTCTTGAAATTGTACCAAAATTGATTAACAAATTAAAAGAATAAATAATTTACTCTTCTTTTCTAATATTTTTTTTTTTGCTAATTTATTGATGTTTATATAATTAAAGAGAGAAATTGTGATAGAAGGCCACCAATACGAGTACAAGCCTCCTCATGAGGTGTCAATTGTTTTTTACCTAATTGCTTTACTAGCATTATTGTATCTTATATATAATTTAAGACGTTTGTTTACAATTCAAGTCGGTAAAGATGAACTTCATAAGACTAATGTGATAACACAAATGTATACCGCACTTACTTTTGGAGTTGGTCAAAAAAAAGTCTATTCGAAACGTTTCACATATGCTTCAATTATGCATTTTTTAATTGGTTGGGGCTTTATGGAACTAGTGTTTGCAACAACAGTAGACTTCTTTGCTGCGAGAAAATGGTTTCTTAGTTATCTTCCAGAATTTGATACTCCATGGTTTGCTTGTTTGAATGATACAGGTGGATTGATGCTTACTGTCGGATTAATAATGGCATTATATAGAAGACATGTAGATAAGCCAGACCCTTTACCTCAAACAGCAACTACAGGAAGAGGAAATCTATTTGGTGATAGCGGGATTTTATGGTTTTTATTATTATTATGTTTGGGTGGATTTTTATCTGAGGCAGCACGTTTAGCGATGGACAAACCGATAACAGCTCATTTTTCTTATGTAGGCTATACAATATCCCATTTCCTTCCGGATTCTGTATGGATATCAATTGAAAGAAAAATATGGTGGTTTCATGCTATAACATCATTGTTATTTTTATCGCTTCTGCCTATGACAAAGATGTTCCATATCATTGCTTCAGTAACAAATATATTTTTCACAGATATCAAACGACGAGGCGATATAAGGCCTATGTTTGTTTCAGAAATATTAGAAGATCCTGAAGCTGATATAGAAAACGTGAGTTTGGGTGCAAACGAAATCAGTGATTTTTCATGGAAACAGCTTTTAGATTCAGTATCTTGTACTGAATGTGCAAGATGTACTACTGTATGTCCAGCCTCAAGAACAGATAAACCTTTATCGCCAATGAAAATAATTACTGATGTAAGGAGAAAGTTGTATTCTGAAACCATGAATCTAAATAATTATGATGGAGCTTTAGTTGGAGGATTGATTAGTGAAACTGAACTTTGGTCTTGCACAACTTGTGGAGCATGTATGGAAGAATGTCCTGTTCTAATCGAACATGTCCCTTCCATTACTGATATGAGAAGACATTTAGTTTTATCAGAAGGAAAACCTCCTGAACAAGCAAGTGAAAGTTTGGAAAAAACTCTCCAAAATGGAAACCCCTGGGGTCTTCCACAGCATGAAAGAGCAAAGTGGGCTGATGACTTTGATTTAGATTTACCAACTCTATCAGAAAAAAAAGAAGTTGATGTTTTATATTGGGTAGGTTGTGCTGGTTCGTATGATCCAAGAAACCAAGGAATAGCTAGAGATTTAGTTAAAATTCTTTCAAATGCAAATATTGATTTTGCTATTTTAGGAAAAGAGGAAACTTGCACTGGAGACTCCGCTAGAAGGTTGGGAGAAGAATATTTATTTGAAACATTGGCAAAACAAAATGTTGAAACTATGAATAAATATAAATTTAATACAGTTATTACAGCTTGCCCACACTGTTTTCAAGTTATTTCTAAAGAATACAAAGATTTTGGTGGAAACTATAATGTTGTTCATCATTCAACTTACATTCAACAACTTATTGATGAAGAGAAAATTAAAGTTGCTCCAAAAATTGATGGAACAATAACATATCACGATGCTTGTTATTTGGGAAGATATAATGACGTATACGAAGCTCCAAGGTCAATAATTGAATCACTCTTAGACGAAGGTGGTGAAATAGTTGAGATGAAAGATAATAAGTCTGGAAGTCTATGTTGTGGAGCGGGAGGTGGAAATATGTGGCATGAAATCAAAGAAGGTGATAGAATCAATATTAAAAGATTTAATCAAGCAGTTGAAACGGAAGCAGATACTGTAGCTACCGCATGCTCATTTTGCGCGATAATGATGGAAGATGCAAAAAATGTTACAGGAAACGAAAAAACAATGAAAACGCTTGATATAGCAGAGTTAGTAGCTGATTCGATAGAGTAATTTGATGGAATTCATAAATAATATTTTCAATTCTTTTACAAACAGCCAACAAGTATTTATTATAATATTAATGAACTGTCTCGGTTTTGTACTAATTATATTAAGTATCAGAAGATGGTTAACCTCAAGGTGATTTAGGTCACATCTAGTTGTATCTCACTTCAATTTTTTCTTGTTTTGATGTAAAATAATTTTTACTTTGTTAGACACTAATTTGTTGATTTTAATTATGCAAATATTGCTGTTATAGCTAATTTGTGATGATTAATTAGTTCAACCAACTTAAACAACTTAGTAATAAAACAAACAACTCTGAGGAGGAATAAAATGAAACGTTTTATGATTTTTGCAGTTATTGCATCGTTTGGCTTTATGTTAGCTCAAGACGCTGCAGGTACCTACAAACTAACAGGTACTAAAGTTAGATATACATCTCTTTTGAGACAGACATCTACCTTAACTGCTCATGATACATATGGATTAGGTTTAACTTTTCCATTGCTAACATTTGGTGTTAACGATCCTGCAGGTCAGTTAATCAATGGACCTTTTAACGAAGATAATCTTGAGTTAAGTGGTGCTTTTCTAAATGTTACTTTCAATGAGGATGGAACAGGAACTATTAATGAAGGTAGTTACTACCCAACTCTTGATCTTGATGAAGAAACATGTATAAGTTCAGGTGCATCTTTACCTATAACAGATGAATTAGTTTATACATCAAACCTTACTCCAGCAAACTACGTACAAACAGTAAATGTTATTGGTCTTGAAAGTTTAAGCCCATTCGCTGGTCAGTTTCTTGGTAGTATTTCACTATCTCAAAGTGAAGAACTTGACTTCTTTACAGCTGGTCAAAGTGCTGGTGCTTTAGGTGTTTGTGGAGCAGGTTTTTACGCTGATGGTTCACCATGTGACTCATACAATATGCCAGGTAATGATTGTGCAATTTACGAAGCATGCCCATCTGCCGGTTATGTTTCAAAAGGACACGATATCGAAACAATCGAAAATAATGGTGTAAGAGATATGTATGTTGAGTGGCATGCAATTGATGGCCCATTATCAAGCAGTGGATTTGGTGATGATCCAAGTGATCCATGCGAAGATGATTTATGTGTAGCTAACCAAGGTACAGCTTTATGTACTGAAGCTGATGGAAGTGTATCCCCAGCATGTACAGAAGGTTTAGAAGACTTTGATAGAATCTTAGGAATACCTGGTACACCTGTTGCAGTTATGGATCCTAGTTGTGGTTTTGGTGACTACATTGCGGGTGGTTCGGAACTTGTTGGCGATGGTTTAGCTCAAGGTGTTTATGCACAATGTCAAGCTGGTCTTGCTGGTGATGCAGACGGTAATGGTTATCCTGATGTATTTGATGGATGTCAAGCTCTAGAAATGGGTTATGGAATGCCTGGTGATGTAGCTGCTGACACTGCTTTTTTAGGCGCATGTAGCTCATTAGGTTTATCTGATGAACTTTGTCTTGAAGCATTAGCTGCTGCAACTGCTGCAGTAACATCAACTACAGGTTGCTACAACTTTGATACACACACTTTTACACCTGCTGCAAGTGAAGATGAATGTGCTCCAGGTGAATTATTCACAACAGCTCCATGGGATTGCTATGGACTTTACTCACTAACATTACAATCTGAAGCTCTATGCGGTGTTGTTGCTGCTGGTTACGTTGATGGTTGTGTTTTAGGTGACGGTCTATCTAGAACATATTCTGTTCTTAATGAAGCTTTAGCTCCATGGGGTGGATTTTTAACATATAATTCAGTTGCATACAGCCAATGTTGTACAACATTAGCTGGTTATGGTATTGATTGTACTCAAACAGATGATTGCAATGCATATTTAGTACCTGATGCTGGATTAGGTATGTTTGATCCTACATGTTTAGCTGATGGTGATGATTCTGATTGTGGTGGTATATTTGAAATGGAAATGGATGCTTTGTGTGTACCTGAACTTCAGGTTAGAGAAGTATACATTGATTTTGATGAAATTGATGATTGTGCTGCTAATGGTGATGTAACACTTGATGATGTTGTAAACATTCTTGATGTTGTAAACCTAGTACAAGCTATTTTAGGAAATAACCCGCTTAATGAAAATCAAACTTGTAATGCAGACATAAACCAAGATGGTATCATTAATATTCTTGATGTTGTTGCTCTAGTTCAAGCTATCTTAGGAAGTAGAACTAATGATGCTACAATGATTGAAATATTTAATAATAATAACACAGTTACTATTGATGCTGATGGTTATGTAGGTGCAGTACAAATGACATTATCACATGATAATAATTTTTCAATCGAACTAACAAATGATGCTTTTGTAGCGGAATATAATACTGTTAATAATCAAACTACATTAATGATTGTTAATCCAGGTAATGAATTATTTTCTACAGAAGGTGATTTTGAAATAGTCGAAGTAATTGCTGCTAATGGAAATGATTACATAGATGTAATTAATCCTGATGCTATATCACTAGGTAGTGCTTATCCAAACCCATTTAACCCAACTACAAGCTTTGAGCTACAAGTTGGAACAGCTGGACACGTTTCACTTAACGTGTACAACCTAATGGGCCAAGTTGTTGGTACTTTAGTGAATAATACAATGGATGCTGGTAATTATAATATTACTTGGGATGCTAATAGTTTCTCAAGCGGTATGTACATTGTTAAAGCTGAAACAGCAAATGGCGTTGCTTCTCAAAAAGTAATGCTTGTTAAATAATTTAATTATTTAATACTTTTAAAAAACCCCTTCCACTTAATGTGGATGGGGTTTTTTATTTTTAAAGAATAATTAGTAAATTTGGATAGATGATTATATATATTTTTCTAACATTATTTTTATCATTCAGTTTTGGCGCGACCTTAACAGGTAAAATATCTGACGCAAAAAATGCTGATGGTCTCATTGGAGCTAGTATTTATCTTGAAAATACTGAACTCGGAGCTAACACTGATTTGGATGGAAATTATATTATATTTAATATACCAAACGGCGAATACAATATAATTGTTCAGTATATTGGATATGAAAAATCCGAACGTTCTTTATCTGTTATATCTGATCAAAAAATAGTTGAAAATTTCTTATTAAACCCATCAAATATTGAAATTGAGACTGAAAGAATTGTTGGTTCAATTGAAAGAAAAGATAAAATAACAAATGCTCCAGCCACAAAAGAAGTTATATCTTCTGAAGCTATTTCAATACAATCAAGTGCAAACCTTGGATCATATTTAAAAGGCTTAAAAGGTGTTGATTACACTGCTTCAGGAATTGATAGTTACTCTATTTCTGTAAGAGGTTTTAATAGCAGTTTTAGCTCAAGATTGTTAACATTGACTGATGGTAGAGTTGCAAATATTCCAGCTCTCAGAGTTGTATCCTATAATACCATTCCTCAATCCCAAGATGATATTGAAAAAATGGAAGTAGTTTTAGGCCCTGCTACAGCTCTATACGGAGCAAATGCACATAGTGGTGTAGTTAACATAATTTCAAAACCTCCTTCAAAATCTGAAGGTTTCAATATGCATTTTAGTGGTACAGGTGATGAAAGAGAACTTAGAAAAATAAATGGCCGTTATGCTAAGAAAATAAATGATCATATTAGTTTCAAAGTTTCTGGATCATATCTTCATGCTTATGAGTGGGAATACATGTCAGAGAGAGAATGGAAAAGTCATCAATTTGCATGGGTAAGTAACCCCTATAGAGCAAATGATGGTGCTGATAACAACCCTTGGAATGAAGCAATTGATGTGCCTACAGGTCAAGTTTCAGATTGGGAAACTATTAAACTGGTAATTCAAAGTGATAGTCAAGGCTGGAATATTGATGAATATTGGTTTGACTTCAATGGAGATGGAATATATCAACAAGATGAATTTATAGGAACCGATCCTAACCAAGATATAAGTGCTTGGGACACCAGAGTAAAATATAAAATT
>MDTD01171047.1_pt1 | contig 19675 bp, 14 predicted proteins | sample 811221 | NCBI WGS metagenome assembly MDTD01 (sample SAMN05326646, study PRJNA326480) | marine metagenome | isolation source: seawater | place: Pacific Ocean: South West | collected 2011 | reverse complement strand
AGGGGGCTATCGGCGCCCCTGGTGGAGGAGGGAGCACTGAAGATGATGGAGATAGCCTATCTCCCTTGTTTGGCATATCCCGGTGGAGAATTGAAGCATGGGCCAATCGCCCTGATCGAGGAAGGGACTCCCGTGATAGCAGTCGCTCCCTCCGATGAGACCCTGCCCCTGATGGAGGCGAGCATCAGGGAGTGCAAGTCCCGTGGAGCGAAGGTGATCATGATTACCGATACTGAGGGCCCAATTACCAATTTCGCAGATGTTACCATCAATTCACAGTACTCCGGAAGGGAAACGTCCCCGATTCTCAACGCGATTCCACTTCAACTCCTAGCATATCTTCTCGCAGTTGAGAAGGGGAGAAATGTAGACAGGCCCAGGAACCTGGCTAAATCAGTCACTGTAATCTAAACGATTAGTGATTCGTATATCTCCCCAAGGGAAACTCTACATTTTTCTATTGAATAAGTAGAGGACCTTTCTCTCAGCATCTCCTTTATTTGATTATATTTCCCAGGTTCGCTACAATCAATAATCTTCTTAGCCCATGATTCCGGGCTATCCCCTGCCACCAATTCCGATATCCCAATGGTCTCTCTACTGGCCTCAGAAACTATTGCAGGCAGTCCACTCACAATAGCCTCGATTACGGACATTGATGAGCCTTCATAATCGCTTGGAGAGATTAGGAAGTCAGCACTCGCGACCAACCTCCTCTTTCGCTCTTCACTTACCCATCCCAAACAATTTACTTCCAGTTCGGGAAATTTCTGACTAGCGCCGAATCTCGCACCTGTCATTGTCAATTTTGCCTTAATTCCCATCTCGTGTAACTTCTCGAGAATTCTGATTGAAAAATCATGGCCTTTGACTCCGCTTTTTCTAGACAGAAGTAACAACTCAAGGTTATCCCCGAGTCTGTAGTTTTCTCTATTCGCGACAGCATTTGACGGATTTGATACTACAAAGGTTGAGGTGGGTATCCATTCTTTGAGCAAATCCTTCCATCTTTCTTCCAGTACTATTGTGGCTCTGTTATCGACAAGTAGCTCTTTCTTTACAGAAGGTCCGAACCAACCCGAACAAAACCGGTCAAACTTTCCCGAGTGTATGTGGACAACGGAAGGAATCCCCATCTTCTGGCATTTTTTCATCAAACTTCTTTTTCTAATCCAGCTAATTGAATGCGTGACGTGGAAATGAGCGATATCGATTTCACCATTATCAAAAACTTCTCGCAGTTTTTTTATTGCCCTTACCCAACTTCTTATGGTACCAATCGGCGACTGGCCATGCGTTGCGATAATTCCCGAAACCCATCCTTTGGGAGGATTTCGATCTAGTGTGTTGATTACCGTCGACATTCCACCGGGAGAATCAGCAGGACCAAAATGTACAACTCGACGCATCTTCTTCCGAACCGACCATATCTATCTTCATCATGGTATGCACAATGACGACGCTAGAAATATTGTGGATGATCGGTTTGGCCGTAGGATTTTTCTCTATAATCCCTCCCTTAGCCACATACTCTAAGGCCGTATCCAGAAATACCATTCTTTCACGTCCAGAGATAGATCAAAGCTATCCAAAAATAACTATTTTCTTACCAATTAGAAATGAATCGTTGGTCATCGAAGAGAAAATTAGAGAAATACTGGAATCAAACTATCCAACTTCTAGAATGGAGATTCTAATCATCGACTCTTCATCTGATGATAACTCAGTTTCAATTGCAGAGGGAATACTCAGGGAGGAAGTTGGTCATAACGGCTGGAAAATCCTGATCGCTAAAGAACTAGGCAAATCATATGCCGTTAAGATGGCTTTGGAAATAATTGATACCGAAATCTTCGTGATGATGGATTCCGATGCGCGTTCAAACAGCGATTCGATAGAGAAGATTATTGCATGGTTTCAAGATGAATCAATAGGCGGAGTTTGCGGGTCTAAATCTGAATTCAATGATATCGAAGTTGCATACAGATCACGCTTCAATAGTCTAAGAAAATGGGAATCTTTCATAGATTCAACCCCAATTTTTGAAGGCTCGATTTGTGCATTCAGGATTTCCTCTTTCGATGGACTAATTCCTGATGTTAGAATTAATGCAGATGACTCTCAGATGGCAATAAACTCCCGAAGAAATGGTTTCAGGGCAATTATGGATCATGAAATAACGTTCACTGAACCAATAAATCACCATCGCCCTCTATACAGAAAGATTAGGAGAGCCCAGGGACTTAGTAGAACCTTCTGGAAAAATAGGGATATGTGCTATCTACCGATGGAAAAATTTTCGTGGATATTCCGGTCAAATTTTTATTTCCATATTCTCTTTCCATGGCTATTTATGTTATCATTTTCAATCATGGCGGCATCTTCAATTGCCGATAATTACCGAGATGCAGAAATTTCGATAAATATTTTCGATATTTTCATAATTTCTTCGATATTAATGCCGTTAAATAAAACGATTCGAATATTCCTTGTCGGGATTGTTTCCCTTACTATTTCGCATGTCCTAATTCTTGGCGGGAAGAGGCTTAATGTCTGGAACCCGAGAAGAATCAACTCTCCAGAGAATTAATGATTGCCTCTTCCATTCTTTTTGCTATTTTGCTCCATTCATGGGATTTCGCGAAACCTCTAGCTTCCATAGAATAATCCCCCCATTTTTTTCTAGATAGGACGGAATTAATCATATCGCAACATTCTTCCACCCATTCATAATTTTCTGACAACAATTCCCAATTATGATTTCCTGTAATCGAGTTTCCTGAATGTTTTGGTCCAATAACAAGAAGACCCGCTGCAATGTACTCTACTAGCTTGAGGGGGCTTGAAGTCCTCCAAACTGGGGTTTCGGGCATCGGCAATATTCCTACATGGGATTTTTCTAGTTCCTTCACGACATCTTCACGGCTTAGCTTTCCTAGATAAACTACCGAATTATCGATTTCAGAAACTCTTCTTATTTCTTCCACATCGTTTCCCTCACCCATTATTCTAATTGAGATGCCCTTGCCTATTTTTTCCGAGTAATTCCGAAGTTTCAGCATTTGTGAAATGCCTCTGTTTGCATCTATTCGTCCAGAATAAATCAGAACTAATTCGTCTCCGGGAATCTTAGACTCACCTTTGAAATGAGAAATATCGATGCCTGCTGGAAGATCAATTATTTGTAACTCGGTTTCAACTCTTTTCCTAACGAATTCCTCATGTTTTCTAGATACTACGAATCCCGCTTTCGCGTATTCATTTGCCAATTTCCAGGCCCTTTTCCATTGGATCTTCTGAAGCTCAGTGAGAAAACCAGAGTATACGGGAGGCCCTCTATCTATGATAAACCAGTTATCCCCCATTTTCTTCAGGCCTTTCCAAAGTGAGGGCACCAATCTCCAATCAACAATGCATACGTCTGCACGAGTAATACACTCATCCTCTTCGATTATGAGTTTGTTTATTTCCCTACCAAGGGAAATAGTCTGAAGTCCCCGAAATCTCGATTGCTCCACTACCGTATGTTTTGTTATTCCCTCCGAATTTTTCATTCCCGGACTGATTAAATGAACATTATTTCCTGCCCTTTCTAATCCTCGGCATAGGCCGATTTCGGTCGAGCTGGCTAAATCTACACCTATCCTTCTAGCGCTATACCAGTTGATATTCACGTTTAATCCTAAATCATGAAGTTCATAGTCTAACTGATGACAATTCCCTTTTCTATACCGGAAAAGATTGAAAGTAAAACTCTCTGGCTTGCACTGTGGGTATTTTTTCGTTCTTACGTTCTAGATACAGAAGGAAATTCCGAGCTTCCTACAATAACGGAAATTACAGACAATCACTTAGATCTGGCAGAATATCTTACCTCATCTTTAGAGATAGAGTTGGACTAGATGTGGCTGCAAGAAGTGCACTTCGCTTGAAGAACTTTGAACTATCGAGAAGGATGTACAAAATCGCATCGAATAAGGGGTGGAAATTACGCGATCATGACTTGAATAGATTCGAAGCAGAATTAAAATCTGGAAATATTGTTGACGCTTTCGTCATCGCAATGAGAATGGAAAAAAAGGACCATAGAGAAGACTCTTTCACTAAGTTGCATAGGGAGATTTCTCGCGCTCCTAAGGACTCTCACACCGCAATTCTATCCGAACTAAACAAGGTCGGCGATATCCCAGAAATTTTGGCTTCTTTGTCAGCAGAATCAGTAATGACAGTAAATAGCCCCCAATCTTCTGAAGTTACCTATGCTATGGTCGACTCGGAAAAAAATAACGCAGACAGATATCGAAGGGAGACTATCAGAGTTCGTCAATCATCGACATATAAGATTGCCCAGCATCTTGAAAATGCATACAGGAGGCCTTGGAGGATACCCTTTCTCCCGTTTACCTTGCCATTACTGGCGGTTAACTTAGCCAGAGAGAGAAAAACTCAAACAGACTCTATTGAATCTTCTCAGATACAATTTTCTCCTAGTAGGGGTACTAGAAGGAGTATCGTAATGTTCCCAACAAATGGTGTTGGATTTGGACATTTCACTAGGCTTTTCGCCATTGCCAGAAAAATTAAGAAAAAAGACCCAGATTTGGAAATAATCTTCTTCACGACAATGCCCACTCTTTGGCCATTAGAGTCGGCTGGCTTCCCAACATATCACATTCCAGGTAGATACAGGTATCCGAATATGGAGCCCAAGGAGTGGAATGCCATAGCCGAGGAAAAACTTTCCATGGTTCTGAATATTCACAAACCTTCTGCCTTCATTTTTGACGGTTCATATCCTTACCGCGGTATGCTAAACGCAATATCAAATAATAACGAGATGCTAAAGTTATGGGTCCGAAGGGGGGCGATTCGTCCCGGTTCAAAGTCAACTCCCGAGGGATCGTTTGATTACTTTGATGCCGTGATAAAGCCGGGCGACAGTGTCCCCATCGTTATGGACGAGGAGTCTGAATCAGGTATCCCGGTAATTACTTGCAATCCAATCACCCTTTTTGACAGTGAAGAAATACTTCCTCGAGGTGAGCTAAGGAGTAGGCTTGGAGTGCCAGAAGAGGCATTAGTTGCCTATGTTCAACTGGGAGCCGGTAGGATAAACAATATCAATTCAGAATTAAGACATACAATAAACGCACTTGGGAAATACGAACAAGTTTACACAATCTTCGGAGAGTCAATCATCGGAGAGAGGTACTCATTTCCAGAACCTAGGTTACGGACACTAAGGGACTATCCAAACTCCATCTACTTCAATGATTTTGACTTTGCAATCATGGCAGGCGGATACAACTCATTTCATGAATCAGTCCAGACGGGACTGCCCACAATCTTGTTTCCAAATATGAATACCGGCAGAGATGACCAACTTGCAAGGGTAAAGGTAGGGGAGGAAGCGGGGTGCATGGTGGTAATCGAATCAAGGTCAAAAAGAAGTATTTCTGCTGCAATTGATAGGATTATTGACCCTGAAGTGAGAGATTTGATGAGATCTAACTCCGAGATTCTCAGAAGAGACAATGGAGCAGAGAAAATATCTGATTGGATATTGGAGAAGTTGCCAAAATCATGACAACTTAGAGACTAACTCTTTGTGTGAGGTTATCGTTTCTTCTGAAAGAAGGAACTCCCTCATATCCCATCCTTCAATCAGCCTTTCCTCTTTGAGGCTCATTGGTTTCATGTATCTCATAATTTTTTCAATACATTCCGATCTCCAACTTTCTGGAATTAGAGAACTGGACGGAGAGTACCACTTTGTGAGAAATTTTAGTCTTCCCAAATCCGCAACCCGTTTACTCAATAAATCCAGTTTTGGAAAATTTGCACATTCAATCCGCCCCATTGAGAAGGCTACAACGTTCTCATGACTGATAGGTAATGCAGATAATTTCCCCCTCACCTCTTTCGAACCCATCATCCCTGTCAAATGCTTATTTCCAATTTTTGTTTGACCCAGGGCTTCAGAAAGTAAACTCTTCCTGAAACACTTCCAGCATTTCTGACAAGGCTCCCCCCAAGTCCCCCTAATACATGATTGCGCAGCCGTACCTGTCGGGGATTTATGGGCTATTATTGCCGTTCCAACCTCGCTAACCCCCGCGATTGGTAGTGCCATAGTTAGACCTGCACCAGAGAAAAGACTGCTAAAAAATGTCCAGTGACTGCCATTGGTATAGTCTCTGTAATTCTCGTGACCTGTCCCATATGCAGATTCTAGTACGGTACCGAAAGAAATTGAACCCAACCCCAATTTGTCAGCTAGAATTATCGCAGGTACTGCATTAGCAACATCTGTCGGGAATCCAACTGGATCTCTAACATATTCTAAATCACACCACACCCTTTCAACCCTGTAACCTATTTCCGACAGAACATCGCATGAAGCGAGTGCCGCCTCGGAATTATACAGAGAACCGTCCCGCATAGGTCTATTCATGAAAATCGGTATCGTAGAACCGGGCATTACAGCAATTGCAGCAGTCGAATCCACGCCTCCGCTGTAAGCCAGCCCCGGTCTCGATCTCGGTGGTGGATTCCTCGGTGGGACGGGACTAGATTCACTTTCAACAACCAGTTTGTACTTGGATAATACTGAGTTTGCTTTCAAAATGAACCTCTCGCTGACAGGAAATGGAATCTTCAACTCCTTACCAACGAAAGGACTAGCGATTAAAATAGCGGAAAGAGCAATCAAATCGGGATGTACATCAGATAAATCGAAGCCTTCCGCAATAATACTTGCTTGCCTCTCCCCAATCCCAAAACGCTCAGATGGTTTTTCATTGTCTTCTTCTTCAAAATTTAGTAAGAAACTCAACTTGCTAGATTCTTGTTCGATGGCAACTCTCATCTAATTCCCCAAAGTCAGGTGCCACTGCACAGTTTCCTTTAATCCCTCACTGAGGCCCTTCGAAGGAACATATCCCAAGAGACTCTCTATTTTCTCTAGACTGGCCAACGAGTCCTTCACATCACCAGCTCTAACTGGCGCCATTTCAGGGATAAGATCCAACTCTATCCCAGAAATTTCACGATACGAATTTAGTAGTAAATCGAAGATTGTCTTAATCGAAACAGTGCCTCCACAGGCCACATTAAAGCAACTACCAAATCCTTCTACAAAATCTCCAAAGAGAGCAAGAATGTTTGCCTCTACGACATTATCAACATAGGTGAAGTCCCTCGTTTGCTTCCCATCGCCATAAATAGTTGGCGGCACATTTCTCAGAATAGAATCAATGAATTTTGGAATAACCGCGGCATATTCACCAGATGGCGATTGTCTAGGGCCAAACACGTTGAAGTACCTCAGTCCTATTGTTTCTAAACCATGGACGGAGTTGAAAACATTGGCATATTTCTCGAATGCAGACTTAGTTACTGCATAGGGGGACAATGGTTCTCCAGTTCGTTCCTCAACTTTTGGAAGGGATAAATCATCTCCATATACGGAGGAGCTTGATGCGTACACGAATCTACTTATTCCATTTTGCAAGGATAATGATAAAACATTAAGACTTCCTGATAGATTGATATCATTAGTAGTGATTGGGTCTTTTATTGACCTTGGGACCGAACCAAGAGCTGCCTGATGGCATACGTGAGTACATCCTGCCAAAACTTCGGCCATCAACTCTCTGTCTCTAATGTCGCCTTCTATAAATTTGAAACCATCCCGATTAAGGAGATGTGAGATATTATCTTTCTTCGATGTCATTAGATTGTCAATACACACCACTTCATGGCCCATAGCAGTCAATCTATCACAGATATGGGAACCAATAAACCCCGATCCACCCGTAACGAGAATTCTTGCCACATCAATCCCTGCCCAGTGCTGCCTTCAACATTCCGACAACCCCTTCCTGTTTAACCCATAAGTCGTAATTTTCTTTAGAAGTACGGTTGTATATTTTCTCAATATTTTCAACCATCGTTTCTAGTGAAAATTTCTCTAGAGCCATTTTTGATGCATTTAACGATGCTTCCTCCCTCCATCTAACATCCTCAAGGCTTCTACAGATACTTTCTGCGATTTCAGTCGATGAATCGTCTTCCAGTAGCACCCCACTACTGTAGTTCGAAAACGTATCTTCAGATCCTCCGGCGGGCGTCGATAAAACGGGGACTCCAGCCGCTTGTGCCTCGATCAAAACATTTGGCAAGCCCTCAATAGAAGAAGTAAGTAGGAATAAATCAAATGCCTCTAGCCACGATATTACAGATTTCGTAGAACCTGGAAATAGAATTCTTGATTTGTAAAAATCGTTATCACATATTAAATCCAATACTGTCTCTCTTTCCCTGCCATCTCCAACAGCAATAAACACCACATCATCTCTCATTTGCAATACTTTTTTGGCAGATTCCACCCACAATTCCAATCTTTTTTCCTTAACAAATCTGAATACTCCTCCAACGACCAATGTCTTGTTGGATATTCCATTTTGTTCGAAGAAATCCTTTACTTCTAGACTATTTTCATCTCTCTTCAAACGTTCAAAATCGATACCATTTGGAATTACATCTAGTAAATTTTGATCAATTCCTAACCATTCTGAATAACTTTCTCTGCCTTTGTTGGAGTTTAGACACAAACGAAATCTTCTATCCTGCAATAAAGAAAGATACCCACTTTTCAAATATGGCCTATTTCTGATGTGCAACATCGTTTTTCCATCCGGCCTCATTGATCTTCCAAACATTATCACAACTGGAACTCTGGCCATCATTGCCGCTAACCCCGCTATGATATTGGTTTCATCTTGCCATGCATGTACAATTGTAGGCTTCAATTTCTTGAAAGCACGACATAGTGGGACTAAGTCTCTTTGAAATCTAGGAGGCAAAAGGTCGATTATTTCTGCAAAATCATCTAGTGAGTCATCAGAAAACTCTTCTCTCCACCCCAAGGAGCTACCATAGTGGACTACTTCTACTCCCGAATCCCTAATCTCCTGAGCATAAGTGCCGGACTCATTTGCCTTTTCGTAGGTCATCACCATTACGTCCCTTACGGCCCTACTTTTGTTTAGTCCTGCAACCCCAATCGCCAACTGCCTCTCAGCACCGCCTCTCCCCAGTGAAGAACTAATCTGAATCACCGTATGTCTCCTTTTCGAGGGAATCCTCGATTTCATTCCTCTAGCAATCTCTGTTATCCTTTCTATGGCGAGTTCAGTAAGTATCACATCTTCTTCGAGAGATGAGATTTCATCCAAATCCCTGTTAACAATTCTGAGAATACTCTTCAAATCATCCATATGCTCGGATAGCCTTTTTTCTGAAAAGTTCTTTTTGCAAGCCTTCATTCGCGAAATCGAATTAATCGATTTACTAATTTCGCCTTCGTCGAACAGAACTCTGAACATCCTCTCATGCGCCAAGAAATCATCAGCAAAATTTGTATCTAAATCGTGAAGCGCTTCTTCGACCCCCTTTTCCCAAAATATTCCCTTTGCCAGAGAATACTTAGTCACTATTCCCTGTACTCTATCACTGATAGTTTCATACGCCAATTGAATTGCCTCCTTAGCCTTGTCTTCACGATTCAATTTAAGGTATAAATCCACAATTTTCTCCCAATTTGAAATAATGTCTGGCTCTCTATCAGCCTCTGCAAGCAAATAACCCAGCGCCTCACTCGTTTCTCCGAGCCTTTCGATGCAAAGCCCAATCAATCTTCTCGCAGGACGATAATCCTCATCAATTTCTAGCGCCTTTAGCAAGAATTCCTTGGCTCGAGAATAATCCTCCAACTCATATGAAATTTGTCCGATTCTCCCATTACTTTCTAAATTCGTTGGAAACACGGAATTAAGCTCTAGATAAGACTTCAAAGAATCCTCAAGATTACCTTCAGAATGTAATATTCTGGATCTGAATAGTAAACCCTGTTCGTTGTTTGAATCATTTTGCAAAAGCCTGTTCACCAATTCCTTAGATCTGGCCAAATCGCCCAGAGAGAAATAGTGCCTAATCATAAATATCAGAGGCTCGGACTCTTTTGGCCTAACTTCCGAGAGCCTTTCATATTCTTCAATCGCCTCTTCTCTTTTCCCCATAGAGTTCAGAGATCTCGGGATAAAAATTGAAGCAGACCAGTTCCCATGGTCCCTATTTAGCACCTCATTACATTTCTTTATGCACTCAGAGAATGACCCCATCAGGTACAGAGATCTAAGCCACAGAACTCCCTCTTCTGCAGTCCAATCTTGACTTCCTTCAGACAAAATCTTGTCAACCAGTGCGTAGTCGTTTTCAGAATACGCCGTCTTAACCCTTAGCAGGATCTCGTCTCTGACCATGTCCTCAGTCGTGGGTCCGAGTAGGCATATTTCATACTAGGTCCAAATCAACTCAATAATTGGAATAATATAGAATCATCATCTCCGGAGTACGTGTGCGGGATACTACTTACCAACAGAGGGATAGAAGACCTGCCAACTGTGATAGAATTCCTAAAGTTCAGAGGGCCAGACAAAACTAACCATGTCTCTCTAAACGGATTAAATTTCGTCCACACACTTCTATCAATGACCGGACCTCCAACTTTGCAACCATTCATCAGCGACAACGAAGAAATCGTTGCATTCTTCAATGGTGAAATTTACAATTTCAAAGATTTCGGGGATTTTGAATCTGATGGGGAGTGCATAATTCCCCTATACCTGGAAAAAGGCGAAGAATTCGTCAAGCACCTAGACGGAGAATTCGCGGTGGCGGTAGTGGACTTTTCAAAAGACCTGCTATTATTCTCTACAGATATCTTCTCCATGAAACCATTGTGGTTCGCCAAAGAGGGATCAGATTTCGGCATTTCATCATACAAGTCCTGCTTGGAAAGATTGGACTTCAAGGAACCATTGCAAATCGAAGCTAATTCGACATATACCTTCCAGCTTTCTTCGATGGAAAAAATCTCTCGTAAAGATGTTTATACTTTCGATTTGAATCAATTCAAAGACAATTACAGTGACTGGGAAAAAGCATTTGCCAACTCAATCGAGAAAAGGACCAGGAATATCAAACACGGGATATTTATAGGGCTAAGCTCGGGATATGACAGTGGCGCAATTGCGTGTGAACTAGAGAGACAAAATATCCCATTTACCGCGTACAGCATAGTGGGATCGGAAAATGAAGAGACAATCCTCAATCGCATAGAAAGAACAACAGATCCCCGGCTTATACATCTTGAACAGCAAGAATTTCTAGATTCGAGAGCCCATCTGAAGGAATGCTGCGAGGAATATTCGTTGAAAATTGATAACGGAGAGGAAGATTGGCTGAACGATAACAATCGAGAATTACTAGAGTTAGAGACAAAACTCGAACGCCCGCTCAAGCTTCTAAACGAAGAGTTGGGATGGTACACAGAGAAATCATGGTTTATCGATTGTGAGGAAGTCCAAAGACTTAGAAATCTAAGAGACACACTGAGGGCCAGAAAGGAATCCCTGGTAGAAACCATCGAGTTCAGGAAAAGCGGACAAGTACTCACAGACGATAATGGCGCCATTGGCATGTCACACATATGTCGAAAGGGAAAATCCGAGGGGCAGTTGATATATTTGTCTGGAAGCGGGGCGGATGAGATATTCAGTGACTATGGTTTTGAAGGTGTGAAGCATTTCAGGCACAGCACCATCGGGGGATTATTCCCAGATGATTTGAATTCTGTATTTCCCTGGAAGAATTTCTTTGGCAATACCCAGAGGGCCTATCTCATGAAAGAAGAACACGTCAGTGGATCCTATGGCGTCGAAGGCCGATATCCGTTCTTGGATAGAGACGTAGTTCAGGAGTTTCTTTGGCTAAAACCGGAATTAAAAAATGCGAACTACAAGTCGGTTCTATATCACTATCTGAAAAAACATCAGTACCCATTCGATGAAGCCCAGAAGGTCGGCTTCAACTGTGGTTTCTCACCTAGCACTGAAGGGTACGACCCAAAGAAGTCCGTGCATCGGACAGTAGGAGAGGCAGCAGACAAAACGCTGATCGTAGATATGGATCTAGAGCAGTCAAGAACTGCTTCTAGGAGGAATCGCTACGTCCTTGAGTGAAAAGTATGGAAATCGAATCACTAATTCAATCATTCCCAATCAAATCGGGCGGCGAATTATTTTTTTCTAGATCAGTAACAATAGATGACAAAAAACAACTTACAAAACAACAGAAGAAACTGGTCTCAAAAAAATTTCCGGGGGATACCAGAAACCGCCAAAGGCTACTACAACATATCAGGGGTAGAGGCGCTGTAAAGGAAATTGTAGATCGTCATTTCCCCGGTCATTGGATACTATCTGGGGCAGAGATAAACATACCCGATAATGTAGAACCTTCAGATGTTGTCATGGCCTCCATAAGCCATTCAGATGAAATTTCAGTTGCTGTAGTAGCAAAGGGGCTAAAGGGAGTCGGGGTTGATTCAGAATTAATTTCCAGAACCGATGATCTACGAGATATTTCGGCAATTTTGCCTATTGACATCACAACTTCTCGAAATCTTATGGAACGATGGGTGGTAAAAGAATCGACAATAAAATCGAGTAAACACGTCGCATCTTTTGATCCTTCTTTTTACCGTTGGTCTGGAAATGAAATATCTTTAGATTGTGGAAATATGACCATGAATTTCATAGTCTCAGTTTGGTCAGACTCAATGAGAATGTACTCATTATCGTTGAGGGTTGATTAGTATGTCGAATGCCTTCTTGGAGCAAATTCTAAACAACTTTTCATCATTGAAGGATGATCCTTTCTGTAATATAATTAGAGGTGGAGAATGCACAACTCTAACCTGGGGCGAGTTGGAGAAGGAGTGCCAAAACATCTCCCTTAATCTCGACGGGCTGACAAAAAAAGGAGTTGTACTAATTTTTCTTAGACATAGTAAAGACCTCTTTTCCTCTTTTTTTGGGTCTATGTTATCTGGCAATATTCCGAGTTTTATGCCTTGCCCATCTCCAAAACAAGATCCTAACCTGTACTGGGGGTCTCATCAGAAGTTGATTAATCACATCTGCCCAAGTGCGATTATTTCTAGTGACGATATGTTTTCTGAAATGGATCATGCAAATCTGGATTTGGGTAGCTGTGAGAAGATTTCTGTCGATAACCTGCTCCCCGGTGAGGGGCGATTTCATATCAGGGATTCAACATCCATTTGCCTCCTCCAGCACAGCTCGGGCACTACTGGCTTGAAGAAAGGTGTCGCCCTTAGTTTTGATGCGGTCCATAGCCATGCAGAAAGTTACGGGTCTATGATATCATTATCAGGGGAGGACAATATATGCTCTTGGCTGCCATTGTACCACGATATGGGTCTGATGGCCTGTATGATCACGCCTGCATACTATGGGATTGAAGTGACTCATCTTGATCCCTTTGAATGGGTCTCACAACCAATTTCTATTCTTGAGGAAATGTCACTAAGGTCCTCTACTCTGACATGGATGCCAAACTTCGCTTTCGAACATCTGTCCAACATGTGCCATCCTGCGATTTCGAATCTGGACCTTTCAAGCATCAGAGCCATAATTAACTGCTCAGAAACTTGCAGACCTGAGTCGTTTGATAAATTCCTGCAGGCATTTAGTAGATTCGGAATATCCGAAGGGGAGTTGCATTGCTGCTATGCTATGGCCGAGGCCGTTTTCGCAATAACTCAAACCGAGCTGGGCGAAGCTCCGTCGAGAATCTCTCTAGTGAGGGATTCAGTTAATCTCGGAGAAAGAGTAATTTTGGCGGATGATTCATGTCCTGAATCTAGGCAATTCATCGAAACAGGGTCTATTTTAGATAAAATGGAAGTCAAGATTGTTAACGAAAAAAGGGAGATTTTGGACGATTATTACGTGGGGGAAATCGCTATTTCAGGAGATTTCATAATGGATGGTTACTACCTCAACCAAGAACTAACATCTATGAAAATGGACTCCACTTTTTATTACACTGGAGATTTGGGGTTTTTCATGGAAGGAAAGCTATTCGTTCTTGGAAGAAAGGACGATTTAATTATCATCCAAGGGAGAAATATCTATGCACACCAAGTGGAGGCTCTATTGAACTCCATCATTGGTCTAAAACCTGGGAGAAATGTTGCTTTAGGAATCGAACAAAATGAAACAGGCTCCCAATCTCTAGTAATTATCGCCGAAATTGATAGGTCTCGAGATATTCCGGAAAGGCAGTTGAAGCGGGAGATTCTACAAGTACTCGAATCGACGATAAACATCGTCCCAAGGGCAATTAAAATAGTCGACTCGGGCTGGTTGGTTAAGACAACCAGTGGGAAAATCGGTAGAAAAGAGAATGCTAAGAAGTATCTGGGGGCGGAATAAATGGATTATGAAAATGTATTACGAATTGTCATTGAATCAATCAGGGTAGAAACAGGATTTGATGGAGAAATTAGCGAATCTTCCTCTTCCTATGATGTCGAGGGATGGGATTCTCTTGCACATGCTAGGATTATTTTCAGAACCGATCTACAACTTGGAACTACAATAGAGATGTCAAAAACTCATGGAGCAGGAAACGTAGGAGAACTTGCTCAAATTTTCTTACTTGCTATCTCATAAATTAGGGATGTGAATAAATTGAGGATTGTTGACATTTTTCTGGATGGCAACAAGACCATCAGAATTTGTGGAATAGGGAGTTGCAGACTCGCTAGTATGCTTGACTCACTTCAGGAAATTGGGAAGGGAGAGGTTCTTTGGACAGCATCAGGTTTTTCTCACAATTCGAAACAGTCTTTGCAGTTGCTGAGGATAATCCGTGGAGATCAGACAGTCCCAGAGGAATACCAGGACTTCGTTTTTGGAAGTCGAATCACAGAATGGGGGAGGGAAAATTTCGCTAATGGAAGTGAATTGTTGGAAGATGTAGATATGTTCGCAATAGAAATCAGTACTAATTATAACTTCAGTCTTGAAAATCTCCAATTAAATTCAGACTATCTTCAGTCTGCATTAATCCGGCCAGGGGGTTTACCTTTGCTAGACTGGTATCAGGATATTGTGAGGGGGGGGATTGATAGGTCAGGAATCATCAAGAAAGTTGAAGATATCGAAATTGAGCATAGTCTTTTCGAAAAATCGGAAGTCCTGTATTTGATGGAAAATATTGATTTTCATACCCCAAAACAATCTGAGATTATGGAAGATATGCGTTTATTACAATCGGAAACCGGGAAACCCATTCTTATTATCCCGCTGTTCAACGTACCAGGTACTGTTGATGTGAGGAGACAGACGCAAGCGAGATTTCTACATGAATTCGCTATTGAAAATAAAACCTATTTTTTTGACCCTACAGTCACGATTGATCGGCATGGAAGAGAAACAGCCCTATCTAATGAGGGAAGAGACATTAACCACTACGAACCATCCTTTTTCAAAATTTTAGCTGCCGATTTTCATAATTATATCTCGAACTCTAGCCCAAAATCGATTCACTCTACTATTGTCCAAAATTTCCCACCTGAAATTTCCGGTTTTATGAATGCTACACCATTAAAATCAGATGGATTAAGAATTTCCAATAATCTAGAAGAAGTACTTGAGGATGGGGATTTGGGCTCGATAACAATCGAAGTTTTGGATTCAGAAATCAATAATTCAGCCGGAATATCCCTTCCCTTACCTAATGACGATTTGGACGTTACCCATAGCATATTTAGGCAGTCCAGTATAGGTTGGTACAAACTGAATTTCTCTGTAATGTGCAATTCAAACAAACCAGAAACTAGACTGAAGATATATAATGGATCTAGATATATTGTCCTGAATGACAACCTATCAAAAAAATGGAAAGAGATTTCTGTCTTGACAGTATTTAATCCCAAACATAACTTCAGAATAGGTCTTGAGAAGCCCTCTGAGGGGGAAACCATTACAATTAAGAATCTGAAATTTGACTTCATTTCCGATTTATCATTTTCATCGGAATTTTGTGATGTTTTTGAAATTGGAAATAAGTGGCTATCTATCTCGCCTGTTTCCGCTTCCAATCGGAAAAAATCGGATGCGTTCCAGGTTTCAGGCTTTCTAGAGGATCACAACCCATCGGCTGGAGTGTCGTTTTCTTTTTCAGATGAACTAAAAAATTTACAATCCGATGAAATACCGGTTGGCAATTACAAATTATCATTCAAGGCACGAAAAAATACATCACCTTCTGAGGTTAATATTCGAGTCTTCACCGGCTTGCAGTATGTCGAAATGGATAGGACCCTAAGCGATAAAGAATCAATATATTCGCTAGTTGAAAAATTTGACTTCAACCGTCCGTCAAAATTTAGAATTTCATTTTTGGGACCATCTCCTGAAGATATAATAGAGATTTCAGAGGTAGATATTTCGCCTGTTCCATAGGCTCACTTTGAGTCAAGTATTCCTTGATACAGCTCTTCAGTAGTTTGTATCATACTTTCAACCGAGAACATATTTCTCGATCTTTTTCTAGAAAAAGGGCCCCATTCTTCCCTTCTCTCCAGTGCGTGAACAATTGCCTCGGCCAGCCTCTCTGGAATGTCGGAATCAACAATTATTCCGGTTTCCCCCGATTCCACAATCTCACCAACACCCCCAACATTCGTAGAGACAACTGGAACTCCAAATCCTTGTGCCTCTATGACAACATTTGGGAGTCCCTCCGTGGATGAAGTAAGTAAAAACACATCCATTTTTTCTAGCCAAGACGCTACATCTTCCACCTCTCCAACCAAATGAACTCTTCTGTGGAGGCGCTTTTCATTTATCCATCTCTCAATGGTTCTTTCCATTCTTCCACCTCCTACGATTAACCCCCTAATGCCACTATCATGGGCCAATGCGCGATCGATTGAATCGAGCCATAACTCTGCCCTCTTCCCCGGTTCTAGTCTGAAAACTCCTCCTACCACCTTGTGCTTATCTCCAATTCTATACTTGGAAAACCTCTCTTCAAACACTGTAGTTCGCTTACTTTTTTCCATCCTCCTGAAATCCACGCCGTTGTGCACCATTTTGATTTCATCAACACTGTATCCTAGCCAATCAGCATAGCTTTTCCTTCCGGCCTCACTATTGGTTGAAAGAGTGAATCTCGAGTCTTCAATAAAATGTGAGAGACTCTGCTTCAAGTGCGGTCTTTTCCTGATGTGCAACTCTGTTTTTTCATCAGGACGCATCGACCTCGCTGAACCTAGGATGAAAGGAGTCCCAGAAACTACAGCAGCTAATCCTGCAGCTATCATCGTCTGATCTTGCCAGCAGTGTATGATGTCCGGTTCAGTTTTCACGAAATGCCCTAGATACCTCATCATTGGCTCCGATGTTGTTCTTGGAAGCAAACCAATTAGAGAGCTCATTACCTCAACTTTTTCCACTAAATTTGACTCATTCTTACTGTATATTTTTGTTAATTCAGTTATATCTCCGTCGATAATTGACTCATATGTCTCTCCATTTCCTCTGCCATCAATTCTTTGAACAACCAATTCCGGAGAGTATCGTTTCCTGTCCAATCCATTGAATGTGTAAGATAGTTGCCTCTCAGCACCTCCTCTATTCATGGTTGAAGATGCAAGGGAAACCCTGACCGGGCTACCAGAAACTTTCCTACTTTCGGGATTCAATCTGATTATTTCCCTAATAGCTAGAGATGTAATCCACAATGGCATATTTTTCTCAGAATAACTTTCTAACTCATCTTTTGTGGTAGAAGTAATTCTCAATATTTCATCGATAGATTGCTCGATCTCTCCAGAAAAATCCCCATGATCGGACTCGCAGAGATATCTCCAACTTGTGGCTATATCCCCCACGTTGAGAAAGATTCTGGATATTTTTGTCTTTATCCCTGGCTCTCCCATGTGATGGGGTCTAGAATTGATTAACCACTCGAATCTTCTTCGCCAGTGAAATCTTAGCGCTACCTCCAATCCAACAAGAAACATTTCTTCTGAATCCCAAGATTTTTCTATAATTTCGGACCATTTTGAATTAATTGATTGTTGATCATCCATTCGTATTTTAGTCTCCAATAGACTCTCCCAATCCCTTACTGATTCACTGTTTAACTCGCAGAGCCTTTCCAGATATGGTAATGCATCAAGTAGCTTTCCTGTTCTTATCTTGCTGGATGCTAAAGAACGAATTAGACCAATATTGTCTGGATCCATTTCCAGTGCTTTCTGAAAATAAGATGCTGCTTCCTCGTTTCTGAATTGATTGTAGTGCAATTTGCCAATTTCTCGGAATGCTTCTCTGTCAGGACCAATCTGAGATAACAAGTTTTGCCAGATTTCTAAAGCCCCATCTCTCTCTTGCCTACTCAGTGATCTCGCCATCCACCTCGTAGACTCATCCCTAATAGCATCATTTTCCATTCCTAAAGACGCTAAATCTTCAACTGCGGCCCATTCTGAACGCGCTGCCGAAGCTTGAATTAGATTCCGTAAAGATTCAATATCATCTCCCATAACTTCATACATTTCCTTGGAAGTTTGGAATAGTCCATCCTCATCCCCCAATTTCTTAGCCGATCTCATCTTGAGTCTCAAGCCGACCATATTTTCTGGATAATCAGTTACAATATCTGCGGATTCATCGAAGCACTTCCTCCACATTCCCATGGAATAGAAAGATCTAGCCCTCAACTCTCGTACATTTTCCATTCCAACCGTCTTTCCATCCATTTGGGATAGTAAAGAAATAACAGTTTCATATGAGCCGATATTGTAAAATTTTCTCGCTGCTCTGAACCATTCTTCTTCGTTAAATTCAGCGATTTCTAAATACTTGCCTAAAACATCCAGTGCATCGGGAGAAGAAAGGAAATTTTTTGCCTCCGAAAGATGCTTAATCGCTTTCACGTTTTCCGGCTGTATTCTAATAATTGCCTCACAAGCCTCAACAATACCTGCATAGTTTTTTTTCGCTTGGTAAATTTTGATTACGAGGAAATATACTTGAACGTCATCTATGTCAGAAACCATGATTTTTTCAGCTAAGATTTCCGCTTCTTCGAAGTTACCTTCTAAGATATGATAATCAAGAAGGTAAGGTAGAATTGCAATATTTTCTGGCTCAGATTCGGAAAGTCTCCTGAACCATTCTCTGACTACCCAATTATATTCAGATAATCCATGTTTAGATAGAATGTCAATTATTTCTAAACTATCGCTCGAGAATTCTAACTGACTCCAGAATATGTGTAAAGCTAGACCTTCATCTCCCTGAGAGATCAATTCTTTAACACGGGCTGGAGAAATTTTTGATTTCTCTTGTTTATTTGTATTAAGGAATTTATTCAAAATTATATTTTTTTGATTGGAAAAGTCGTCTGGTAATTCATCTTCCAAGAACTCTGAAGAAATCATCGGTCTGACCATGAAAAACTTCCCCTTTTTTTGAGAATGGATACTTCTATTTCTATATTCATTACTAGATACTGCAAATCACTTCATAATTACCCAAAACTCGACATATTCATTTCAATCGGTATCAAATAATACCTTATCATCGGACATCTGTGGAGATTAGAACAACGGTCACGACGTCTGCGACTGGCTATTACCACATTTTCGTCATTCCCTACATTACCTCTTTTCACTACCACAATCCAGATTGTAGATTCGAGATATTCGTAGATGATTGTGAGT
>MDTD01041654.1_pt1 | contig 19677 bp, 14 predicted proteins | sample 811221 | NCBI WGS metagenome assembly MDTD01 (sample SAMN05326646, study PRJNA326480) | marine metagenome | isolation source: seawater | place: Pacific Ocean: South West | collected 2011 | reverse complement strand
TCCAGCCGGACGAGCGCGTTGGGGACAGCCCCCTCCTGCCCGGCCGTGACGCGCAGGTGCCGGTTGGGCTCCTCGATGCGGACGGTGTCTTCTTCGAGCTCCCAGCGGAAGCTGTCCGGGCCGTAGTCGATCAGATCGGGCAGCTTCTTGATGCTGGTTTCATCGTCGAGGTAGGTGATGATGATGCGGTTGGCGACCTCGGCCGCCCCGAGCTGGACGCTGTCGGCGCGGTCGGCGGCATAGACGTAGCCGAGCACACTGAAAATCGCCGAGGCGATGATCCCGAGCAGCGCTGCCGCCAGCACCGCCTCGAGAAAGCTGAACCCACGCCTGGTCCACCGGGCTCCGGGTTGTGCGTGCTCCGCGTGCATCTTGCTGCGCTCCGCGCGGCCTCCTGTGTGTCCGGATCAGTTCGCGGCCTTACGCGCCAGGGCGATCCAGATATCGATGTCGTCCTCGGTGCCCATCTGCGTGTCCGGCCCGCCGCTGATCAGCGTAAAGCCCTGCTCCTTGGGCGCTCCGCTTCGGCCCACGGGGCTGTAGTAAAACGGCTGATCCCACGAATCGAGATCCGCGCCCTCCTGGAGCTGCTTCGTGCCCGTGATGAGCGTCTGCAGCGCGGGCGGGTAGGAGTTGTTACGCGTCTGATACTGTTGCAGCGCGTCCTTGATCGTCTTCATGCTGGCCTTGGTCGTCTCGATCTTGGCGTCGTCGGCACCGCCGATCAGGTTGATCGCCGCCACGGCCATCAGCACGCCCATGATCGCGATGACGAGCGTCAATTCGAGCAGCGAGAAGCCGCGGGCGTGCAGTCGTGTGTTGATTCGAGTATTCATCTGGTCGTTCCTCAAAGGTTCATGGCCCCTGGCCTTCTCGGGGCTACCCGGTTGCAATCAAGCCGTTGCAGCCCGGACGGCCACCGCCTGCGAAGAAAGTCTACGCACACGTCCGGCAACACCCCCGCACGCCCGGCACAACGCAGAGATCCCGCCCGGAGTTCGTCCGAGAAGGGGATTCCGCTTGCTCAATCGGGTGAATCGGGCACATGGGCCCCCGGCCCGCACTAGCTCGAGAACGCCGTCCGCGAGAGCGAAAGCATCGGCGCCATGATCGCCAGGATCATCCCGCCGATCACGATGAAGATCACAACAATGAGCAGCGGCTCCAGCACCGCCAGAAGCCTGCCCGAGAGCCGTTCGACCAGCTCCGTGTGATCGTCCGCGAGCGACTCGAACGCGCTGTCCAGGTTCCCCGCCCGGTCGGCCGCGATCAGAAGCCTCCGCGTACCCATCGGCAGCGCCTCGATCTTTTCGATCAGCACCCGGAGCACACCCCCCTCGATGAGCGACTTGCGGAGCCCGTCGAGCTGTGCCCGCAGCTTGGCGTGGTGGATCGTCTGGTTGGCCACGCCGAGCGCGTCCGCCAGCGGGACGCCGCCTGTTGCCAGGGCCGCCATCACGCTGAAGAACCGCGCAGATTCCTGCGCGAGCGTCACGTCCCTCAGCACCGGGATCACGTGAGCCGCCTTGCGCGCACCGGACGCGATGAACTTCCGCAGCAGCACCACAGCCACCACGACCGCAAAGATCGAGCCCAGGATGATCAGCGGATTCCCGCGGATAAAGAGCCCAAGATCAGCCAGCATCCGCGTTGCCGCGGGCAACTGCTTGTCCTTGCCCATCGCGCTCTGCATCGCCTCGGCGACCTGCGGCACCACGAACACCAGCATGAACACGCCCACCATGATGCTGATCGTCAGCACAATCAGCGGGTAGAACATCAGCGTCTGGGCCGTCTCCTTGATCTTCAGACGCCGCCTGGCGTTCGAGGCCAGCTGGAGCGATGCGCCCGCGAGGTCGCCCGTCTTCTCGGCCGCGGCAAAGACCGCACTCGTCGCCTCGTCAAAGGTCTTCGTTTCCAGCGAAGCCTGCGAGAAGCTCTTGCCCTGCCGGACCAATTCACGCAGTCGCTCGACCCTCGGCTTGGCCTTGGGCGAGACGGCCGAGGCCACCACCTCGAGCGTCTCCACCAGCGGCACACCCCGTGAAAGCAGCTGAGCCAGCTGGGCGCTCGTCTCGGCCTGGTCCTTCAGTGAGAGGGGCTTGTCCGACTGCCCAGCCAGCCAGGCCGGCACACGCCAGGAGCGGATCAGGACCAACTTCTGCCCCGAGAGCTCCCGCGCCAGCGTGCCCTCGTCCGAGGCCGAACGCATACCCAGCGTCTTCTTCCCGTCGATCCGGGCGGCGAGATAAAGAAAGGAGTCGGGTTGGGTCGCTGCTTGGGGCATCTGGGGCAGAGTCTACGGGTGTCCCGGGCTGAATTCATTGATCTTGGCCCCGGCGCGCGGGACAATCAGCGTCGTATACAGCCCCACCCGCCCCGGGCCGCAGCGCCCAGGAGATCTGCCTTGATCCAGACCGAGCCCGATACCGCTTCCAAGGCCAACTCGACCTCTGGCACCATGCGGTGCCTCGTCAAACACCAGGCCGGGCCCGAGCTCGAACTCAAGACCGATCGACCCATCCCCGAGCCCGGCCCGCGCGACGTCCGCATCAAGGTCACCAAGGCCGGCATCTGCGGCACGGACCGCCACATCTGGGAATGGGACGAATGGGCCGCCGGACGCATCCCCGTCGGGATCGTCACAGGGCACGAATTCGTCGGCGTGATCGACAAGATCGGCTCGGCGGTCACCAAGTACGAGCCGGGCCTGCGCGTCAGCGCCGAGGGCCACACCACCAAGGGCATCGATTACAACTCCCGCACCGGCAACGCCCACATCGCCACTGACACCCAGATCGTCGGCATCGACCGCGACGGCTGCTTCGCCGAGTACGTCGTCGTCCCCGAAGAAAACGTCTGGCCCGTCCACCCGAGCATCCCCGACAAGGTCGCCGCCGTGCTCGACCCACTCGGCAACGCCGTCCACACCGTGATGGCCGCCGACGTCAGCGCCAAGAGCGTCCTGGTCTCGGGTACGGGGATCATCGGATTGATGGCGGTGACGGTCGCCAAGGCCGCCGGCGCCAGCCGCATCTTCGCGACCGACATCAACCCGCCAAGGCTCGCGCTGGCCAAAAAACTCGGAGCCGTCGAGGCCTACGACGCCCGAGAGGGCACGGGCTGGATCAAGGACATCAAAAAGCAAACCCGCGGCGAGGGCGTCGACGTTGTCCTCGAGATGTCCGGCGCATCCACCGCCATCGACCAGGCCTTCCGCGCCCTCCGCGCCGGCGGTACGGCCGCCCTGCTCGGCCTGCCCGCCAAGCCCGTCACATTCGACTTCAACGAGAACATCATCTTCAAGGGCTGCACCGTCCTGGGCATCAACGGCCGCAAGATGTTCGAGACCTGGTACCAGATGGAGGAATTGCTCCTCTCGGGCCGCCTCCAGCTCGACGACATCATCACCCACCAGTTCCCGCTCGATCAGTACAAGAAAGCCTTCGACACGATGATCTCGGGCGAGGGCATCAAGGTCGTGCTGGATATTGCGTAGCAGGTCCGAGTCTGTAGACTCGATGCATGAGACACATTGCTGTCGTTGCCCTTTCGGTGATTCACTTGTACTGGCCGTGCGTCGCTCAGGACTCCGAGACTGATCCTGTCGAGCAGGTCGGTTCTGAGTTGGAAGTCGGCTCGCTCGATCCCGGCAGCATGCGAGCGTTTTCCGATGGGATGATTGAAACCGAGACTGAGCGTCTCTGGGGGGCATGGCTTCAAGACCCTGGACGGGTTGAGGCCGCCGACGACAAGGCGAGGGAGATCTTCAAGGGGGCAGCGCTGGCTTGGGGCAATATCGCCTACGCATGGACAACATACCCCCGTGCTCCCGAACGTCTTAACCTGATCGACGAGGCCCTCAAGGTCGCACCTGACTCCATCGTGCTTCACACACTCAAAGGAGAGGCGTTGACCGAGTTGGTCGCCGAACGGGCGACGGATGTCAAGTTGAAGGATGTTGTCGCGGAATTGGATGTGATTCAATCGAGCGATCTCCTGCCTTTGCGCACGTTCTATCAGGCTGGCACAATCTGCTGCACGGCCTACCTGCGAGGCGAATTGGAAATCAGTGACAAAGCCGGGGCAATCGCGATCCGGTCGCTGGAACAGCTCCTTCGTTCGCCTCCGCCTGATCCCATGCACCAGCGGTACTTTGCTGCGAATCTGTTGCCCATCATGCGGTCTGTCGCGCCGGTCCTAGACGTTGCGACCCCTGCCGAAGCCGTAGCCAATGAAGCCGAGGATCCGTGGCTCGCTCTTCTCGTGGCGGGCGAATCGAGGCGGCGGCAGGCGTGGCAGGCACGAGGATCAGGCTTTGCCAATACCGTGACCCAGGAAGGCTGGGATGGGTTCCATATGCATATGGAAGCCGCGGCAGAATCCTTGATGCGTGCGCACGAACTGCGCCCCGCTGCCCCCGAAGCCGCCGCGGCGATGATTGATGTCTCGAAGGATCTCACGGGTGATCCCGAGGTCTTCAGCGCCTGGTTTACCGTCTGTTTCGCGGCCCAGAAATCCTGGATGCCCGCGCTCAAGGAGTACTACTGGGCGCTGCGACCGCGATGGTTTGGATCCGTCGAGCATATGAGCAGCTTTGTGCAGTGGCTCACCCAGTTCGCAGGCGAGAGCGAGGACATCGCAAACTTCTTATTCACCGCAATCGACGACATCGGTGATGAGCTTGGCTCGTACACCGAGGTGTGGTTTGACGAAGATCTCGCCGAGACAATCTCTGCAGAGCTTCAACGCCAGATCGAAGCGGGGCAGAACGTTGAGCAGGCCCGCCAGCGTCTGCTCGGTATCGCCTGGGCTCGTAAAGATTGGGAGAAGGCGGGAGAGGTTCTGGAATCGATCGGCAAGCCCGGTTCCTGGTCGCCGCTCATGCAGTTCCATGTGAACCATCGAAGGGTTCGCAACGATGTGTTATTGCACAACACCAAGGAGCCTGCGGAGATCGGCCGCGGTTTGTCTCAGGAGGGTGCCCAGCAATACGCACGCGCCGCCGAACTTTTCCGCAAGGCGCTCGAAGCCCCGGATCTTTCGGAGCCCGTGATGGACGCGTTGAAGTTCCGCGCCCTCGCGTGTGAGTGGAACGCCGACTTTGCGAAGGGCGAAGCCGTCGAACTCAGTATCGAGCCCGGGCTTCCGGGGTGGGAGGTTTGGGACGGGTATGCCCAGGAGCACGAAGGCAGGCTCTACTTCGGCGCCGACAGCGCGTACGCGTGGATCCGCCCCGATCTCGATCCCGGTGAACGCTACGAACTCAGCCTGACCATGCGCAGGCCTACCGGTCATGGTGGTGCGTGGAGCATGCTTATCTATGGCCACAAGTGGGAGGCTACCCAGCAATGGCACACCGTGTATCTCCGCTGGGATACTGGTGTCTCCTGGGTTCAATACAAGTACGATGGGGTCGGAACTTCAGGTGCCAGTCCACCTGTCGATGACGGAATGGTCAATTACCACCTCATCTGCTACGACGGCGAGGTTCTGATTACCGCGGACGATGTCGAGGTATATCACGGCCCGCTCTCGCAAGGACTCGATTACAAACCGGGCTCGCGGATCTACCTCGCTGCCTGGCTTCAAGGCCCTGGTCGGCACGCAGTCGTTGAGAACATCACAATCAAGAAGCTGAAAGAACGACCCGCAAAGCTCGACGAGTGAACGTGACTCACCGATACCCCTTATGACACGCGTTGCACGCCGCCTTCAGCCGTTCGATCGTGATCACCGCCTCGGCAGATTGGCCGCCGAGGATCTGCTCCTCGAGCGTCGCCGCGAGATGCGCCGACTCGGTCATGTACTCGGCGTACGTCTCGTCCGGCACGGGCAGCGAAGTGTCCACCAGTATCGCGCGGAAAAGATCGGTCAGCTGACCAGCCTCACTCTTGGCTGACAAGTCCGGGTGGTTCTTTGGTGCCTGCCAGTCGTTCATCGAGAGCACAGCCAGGTGGTCGTACACCCGGTCCATCTCGGCCATGATCGCCGGTAAACCCTCGATCTTGGCGTACTCGACGATCATCGGCGCCGCCTCGACCATCTGTGCGTCGGTCAGTGTGCCCGCCTTGGCGACATCGCCCCAGAGCCCGGTGTAGCTCGCGCTCGTGCCCGCGTGCTCCATGAGTTTGCGACCATCCTCGGGTTTGCACGCGCCGATGCCGATCAGCCCGATCGCCGCAGCCGCGGGCCCGCGGTGCTTGCCGTGATGGCAGTGCACGTACACCGTCCCCTCGCTCTGCGCCAAAGCCAGCGCGATCGCGGCCCGCTGCTCATCGGTGATGCCCGAGTACTTGATCGGGATGTGGATGTACCGAAGCCCATTGGCCTCGGCCCTTTCAAGCTCGGGCTTGGCGGCATCGACACTGATCACCGTCTTCACACCCAATTCCTTGAGCGTCTCAAAGCCCACCTCGCCATGTGGCAAAGAGCCCGAGAGCACCGTCCGCGACTGGTCCTGATAGAAAATGCGGAGATTGTGCAGCCCCGACTCGTCGCTGTCCATGACGAGCTCGCCCGGCTCGAGGTGCTCCCAAGGCGCAGCCACGGAAGTGACTTCCTCGGGCTGGTTTACAGGCCGATCCTCGGACGGGCTGGGTAGCTGGCCCATCCCGAGCGCGCACACATAAACACAAAGACACAACTGTTTCATAATCACCTCTGAGTCAGACTGTACCATACATCCGGTCGCCCGCGTCGCCAAGCCCGGGGCAGATGTACCCGCGCTCGTCGAGCTGCCGATCCACGCACGCGGCATAGACCGTGACGTCGGGATGGTCCTGCTGCATGCGCCTCAGGCCCTCGGGAGCCGCGACCAGGCAGATCATCCGCAGATCGCTCACGCCCGAAGCCTTGAGCAGCGTCGCCGCCCCGGAAGCCGACCCGCCCGTGGCGAGCATCGGGTCCACCAGAATCACCGGCCCCGCGTTCAGATCCGCGGGCAGTTTCTTCAGATACAGCGCCGGCTCGAGCGTCTCCTCGTTGCGAGCCATGCCCAGATGCCCCACACGCGCCTCGGGCATGACCTCCAGGATCCCCTCGGCCATCCCGAGCCCCGCGCGCAGCACGGGCACCACCGTCACACGCCCCGCCAGCCGATACCCCGTCGTCGTCTCGACCGGCGTCCGCACCTCGATCTCGCGCACCGGGAACGAACGTGTCACCTCGTACACCATCAGCCCCGCGATCTGCGAGATCAGGGCCCGGAAGGGCCGGTAGCTCGTCGTCTCGTCCCGCATCCACGTCAGCTTGTGCCGAATCAGCGGGTGCTCGAAGATGACCGCGTTGGAATGCTCGTCGCATGTCGTGCCCATATCCTGCGAGCATACCCGCTGATCAAACAAGGGGCATGCCCGTGAGCCAGGACACCACACGTCAGCAGATGGACAAGCTCGCGCTCGATATCGCGATCGAAGAAGCAGAGCAGAGCCTCGCCGAGGGCGGCATCCCGATCGGGGCCGCACTCATCGACCCCGATGGCAACATCGTCGCCCGGGGCCACAACCGCCGCGTCCAGACGGACGACCCGACCTCCCACGGCGAGACCGACTGCATCCGAAACGCCGGCCGCAGGCGCGACTGGCACACACTCACCATGGCCACCACACTCAGCCCCTGCGCTATGTGCACCGGCACCGCCATCCTCCACCGCATCCCAAGACTCGTCATCGGCGAGAACAAAACGTTCCAGGGCCGCGAAGACTGGCTCCGCGCCGAGAGCGTCGAGATCATCCTGATGGACGACCCCCGCTGCAAGAAGCTCATGGACGACTTCATCGCCGCCCATCCCGAAGTCTGGAACGAGGACATCGGCGTGCCGCCTGGAAAATGATTCTGGTATCGTGCGGGCGTGAATCAGAATAGGAACATCGAGCACCGGCGATCATTGCGTCATCGGGTGTACGGCATGACATCCGACAAGTGGGGCGGCGGCTCGCTCGGCATCGCGTTCGATCTCGCGATTGTCTCGCTCATCCTGCTCAGCATCATCGCGGTCGTGATCGAGTCGGTCGATTCCATCGGGAACCGCTACCGTGTCTGGTTTGGTGCGTTCGAGACATTGGCAGTCATTGTGTTCACAATCGAATACCTGCTGCGCGTCTGGTCATGCACCGCAGACCCGAAATACGCACATCCAATCCGCGGACGACTCCGGTTCATGGCTTCCCCGCTCGCGATCATCGACCTTGTCGCGATCCTGCCCTTCTATCTCCCATTCGTTGGCGTCGACCTCCGCTCGCTGCGCGTCTTCCGCCTGCTTCGGCTCCTCAGACTCGCCAAGCTCGGGCGATACACAAGAGCCCTCGGCCTCATCTGGCGTGTCATCCTCCGCGTGCGATACGAGCTCGTCTCGCTCGCAGTGGTCGTCATCTGCTTTGTGCTCGTCGCATCGGTCTTGATGTACTACGCGGAGCGATCCAGCGGGACTGAGGGGTTCGATGACATCCCCTCATCGATGCTCTGGACCGTGACTAACCTCACGCCGCTGAGCGCGACATCGGCCAAACCGTTGACCGTGCTCGGCAAGCTGCTTTCTGTGGGTGTCGCTGTCGTGGGGGTTGGGATCATCGCACTGCCGACAGGCATCGTCGGTGCCGGACTCGTTGAAGAATTACGCGCCAAAAGGCTCGGGAAATCAGCCTGCCCGCACTGCGGCAAGCAAGCCGACCTTATCAATCCTCCCGCAGACTCTCCGCAATCCCGATCTCCTGAAGCCTGACACTCGCCTCGTCGAGCGACTGCTTGGCCGCGTAGAACGCGTCCGCGTCGACCGTCTTCCAGTCCATCTCCGCGTTCTCGATCAGGCTCCTCACCTCGGCGAGTCTTGCCTCAAGTGATGCCCGGTTGCCCGGCTCGAGCATGTTGCCGTATTTCGCCAAACGCTCGCCGATCCATTTCAGATCGAGCTTCGCGTTCACGACCAGGTCCACGATCCGGTGCCTCGTCATGTCCTCGCGCGCATGTTTCAGGCTCTCGGCCTCGATGCGGTCGATCTCCTCGCGCGACAGCCCATGACTCGGGATCACCTGCAGCTGCGCCCTTTTGCCCGAACGCTTCTCGTGCGCCCTGACCGACAGCACGCCCGACGCGTCCACCAGAAACTCCACCGCAAGCTGCGGGATCCCCGCGGGCATCGGCGGCAAGCCAGACAGATGGAACTCGCCCAAACTCCGGCAATGCTCGGCCATCTCGCGCTCGCCCTGCAGCACATGGATCTTGATCGACGTCTGACCGTCCACACTCGTCGAGAACATCTCCGTCGCCCGAGCGGGCACCGTGCTCCCCGACACAATCAGCTTGGCCATCGCCCCGCCCTGCGTCTCGATCCCGAGCGACAACGGCACCACATCCAGCAGCAGCATCCCGCTGGCCGCGCCAGACATGATCCCCGCCTGCACCGCCGCCCCGAGCGCCACAACGCGGTCCGGATCAAGAGCCGTGTAGGGCTCGATCCCGAAGAACTTCTCCACCTCCCGGCGCACAAGAGGCACACGCGTCGAGCCGCCGACCAGAATCACCGCGTCCAGCTCGATCTTCTCCACACCCGGTGCGTGCTCGGCAAGCCGCATCGCCTCGCCGCAGGCCTCAATCGTCCGCTCGACCCAGGGGGCCATGATCGCTTCCAGCTCAGCGCGCGTCACCGTGCGCTCGTACACCCGGTCGTTGCCGAGCTCGATCCGGATGCTCGCGGCTTCTTCCTCCGACAACCGGTGCTTGACCGCCTCGGCGAACCCCACCAGCGCCCGGCGCGTCTGCGGGTTGAAGGCTTCGAGGTCCGTCACACTCTCGGGCAGTTCCAGCAGCTCGCGGATCTCGCGCAGAAACAGGCGCACCAGCGCAAGGTCCACGTCGTCGCCGCCCAGGTGCGTGTCGCCCGAGGTCGCCAGCACCTGAAAGAAGCTGGTCTCGCCCTCGTTCTCCGCCGGCGTGAGCCGGAGGATGGAGATATCGAACGTCCCGCCGCCCAGGTCGTAGACCGCGACCGTGCGCGCCGCCTGCTTGCCCGTGCCCAGGCCGTAGGCCAACGCCGCAGCCGTCGGCTCGTTGACGATCCGCACCACCTCAAGCCCGGCGAGTCTGCCCGCGTCGCGCGTCGCCTGCCGCTGCGCATCGTCGAAATACGCGGGCACCGTGACCACCGCCTTCTTCACCTCGAACCCGAGCACCGCCGAGGCCTTGGCTTTCAGGTGGCGCAGGATCTCGGCCGAGACCTCCTGCGGACTGACAACCCTGCCCCCGGGAAGCTGCACCCGCGCGGTCTGCCCCTCGCCCTCGACGAGGTCGTAGGGGAGTTCGTCCGCCTCTTGGCGCACATCCTTGAGCGATCGGCCCATCAGGCGTTTGGCGCTCGTGATCGTCTCGCGCGGGAACTCGACCGCCCGCTCACGCGCCTCGCGCCCCACGACGACCGAGCCGTCGTTCTCGTACCGCACCGCCGAGGGCACGATCGTGTCGTCGCCCTCGCCCAACACCCTCGGCCCGGTCTCGTCGAGCACCGCGACAAGGCTGTTGGTGGTGCCAAGATCAATCCCGACGATCACATCACGCGCAGCAGACATGCCAGACCATAGCGCCCGCGACAAAACCGACGAGTTCAGCCTTCCAGCCGGGCCAGGCGGCGTAGATGACGCACCAATTCGATCACCCGGCGCTCGTCCTCGGGCAGGTAGAGCGTGCTCCGCCGGTGCTCGTGGGCGGTCACCTCGATCAGGATCCACGCCCCCGCCGGCTGGGTGTCGCCCATGCGGAAGGGGCTGCCCCCGACGCCCCGATCGAGCCCCTCGCGCGTGATGATGCTGTAGAGATCGTTGATCTGAGCATCGGTCAGGCGCCTCGTGCGGGGCGGGTAGACGGTCGGCCCGACCCCCGCGCCAGTCGCCGCTCGCAGCACAGCATCAGGCTCGATCACGAACCGCGCCGGCTCAAGCACCCAGCCCGTGGTCCCCTCCTCGCCCATCACGGTGACCGCCAGCGCGAAGTCCGCCGGCGGCCGGGGGTCACCCGTCGGAATCACCCCCGCCGGGCCGGTCGCGGGCCCCGATCGGCACGCGGATACGAGCAGAAGAGTGCATACAAGCGCGATGGGTGTCAGGAGTCTGGTCACGGGCGGAGTCTACACAACTCCCCTAGGCTTCACCCCATGAACATCAGCCTCAACTGGCTCAACCGCTACCTCTCGCCCGCCGGCGTCACCGCCGAGGAGGCCGAGCATGTGCTGACCTTCGCCGGCTACCCGGTCGAAGGCATCGACAAGCTCCCCTCGGGTGACTTCCTCCTCGACGTCGAGCTGACGTCCAACCGGGGCGATCTGCTCTCGCATGTCGGCTGCGCGCGCGAGATCGCCGCCGCGACCAGCGCCCACATGGAACGCCAGCTCAAACTCCCCGAGTTCTCCGATCCGCCGGCAGCCGGGGCACCGATCGCCGGTGACCTCAAGCTCGTCAACCACGAGCCGACCGCCTGCCCGCTCTTTACGGCTCGCCTGATCCGGGGTGTGACAGTCGGCCCCAGCCCCAAGTGGCTGGTGGACCTGCTCGAAGCCGTCGGACAGCGCTCGATCAACAACCTTGTCGATATCACCAACTTCATCACTTTCGAGCTGGGCAACCCCTGCCACGTCTTCGACCTCAAGAAGCTGACCGGGGGCGAACTGCACATCCGCTACGCGCGTGATGGCGAGTCGCTGACCACGCTCGACAGCAAAGCGCACAAGCTCGTGCACACCGATCTCGTCGTCGCCGACGCCGAGAAACCGACCTCGCTCGCGGGCGTCATGGGCGGCCAGGCTTCCGAGGTCGATTCGTCCACGACGGACGTCGTCTTCGAGATGGCGACCTGGGCCCCGGCGATCGTGCGGAACGCGGCGAGGCGTCTGAACATCCGCACCGACGCGAGTCACCGGTTCGAGCGGATCGTCGATGCGCGGACGATCGACCAGGCCGCGCGGCGGGCCGTGGCGATGATCGTCGAACTCGCCGGCGGCCAACCCGCCGAGGGCGTGCTGAGCGAGGGCCAGAAGCTGCCCGAGGCTCGTTCGATCACGGTCCGCGTGAACCGGACGAACTCGATGCTCGGACTGCATCTCTCCGAGATGGACGTGCAGCGACATCTCGAAGCGCACGAGGTGAAGGTGCAGCGCAAGGCAGAGGGTGAACTCGAGTGCGAGCCGCCGGCCTTCCGCCCCGATCTTGAGCGCGAGATCGACCTGATCGAGGAGATCGCCCGGACGGTGGGCTATGCCGAGGTGCCCGAGCACGACAAGATCCCGCTGCGCGTGCGCCACCCGCAGGAGTCGGAGCGCGCCAGGCGCGAGCTCCACCGCGTGCTGACCGGGCTCGGGTTCTACGAGACGGTGACCTTCAGCTTCGTCTCGCCCGAGATGGCTGCCCCCTGGGTCCGTCCCGGGCTCGAGATGGTGGGGGTCGATGACGACCGCCGGGGCTCGGAGCCGATCCTGCGCCCAAGCGTGCTCCCGAGCCTGCTGACCTGTCGACGCGCCAACGCTGCGGGTCAGGTCGATGTCCCCGGCGGCGTGCGCTTGTACGAGATGTCCGCAACCTTCGCGCAGACCCAGGCGCACGAGACCGTCGAACGCCGGATGCTCTCGATGCTGATGGATGTCGAGGGTGTGCAGGCGGGCAAAGAGGCCAAGCCCGAGCAGCTTCAATCGGCGATCCGCGGCATACGCGGCGCGGTGGAGCAGATCGTTCGGGCGATGGCAGGCCCAGAGGCGAAGCTGGTCGTCGAGCCGATCGAGCCCGAGTGTGCGGGCTGGCGGGCCGGCGCCTGCGGGCATGTCGTCGTCGATGTCAACGCGATGGGTGTCCTGGGCGCGATCGACCCCAAAACCGCCAAGGCAGCGGGCGTGGACACGCCCACGGTCGGGGCCGAGCTCGATCTGGACGCTCTGATCCAGCTCTACCCGCCCAAGGCGACCGTCTCGGCGCTCCCCGAGTTCCCAGCGATCGAGCGCGATCTCTCGCTCATCGTGGACGAGTCGGCGAGCTGGGCCTCGGTCGAATCACTCGTCGGCGGGCTCGGCCTCGAACACTTCGAGAACCTGGGCTTCATCGGTGCGTACAGGGGCAGGCAAGTGGGCGATGGGAAGAAGTCCCTCACCCTCCGGCTGAGGTTCCGCAGTGGTTCTGGGACCTTGCGTCACGAGGACGTCGACCCGCAGATGGAGCGTGTGATCGCCTCGGCGAAGGGCGAGCTGGGCGCAGCTCTCAGAACCTGAGTGCATATCCCAGCGTATTCACGAAAGATCGCAGCAAGTTGTCGGAAGTTTGGGAAATGACCACCCGCGACGAACGGGTGGGAGAGTGGTATACAATGTGGCGTGCGAGGGGCCGAGTCCCCGAGCCGATGATTGGCGGAGCCTGTGGAGCGGGCTTCGGGAGGAAAGGAGCATCACGATGACCAACGTCGCGACCGACACCAACGCAGCCGTGACCAAGGCGACCACGACCGACCTGCCCATGGTCTATGTCAACGGCCAGATGCTTCCGAAATCCCAAGCCGCGGTGAACGTGTTCGATCACGGCCTGCTCTACGGCGACGGGGTCTTCGAAGGCATCCGCGTCTACAAGGGCAAGATCTTCAAATCAGCTCAGCACATGCGCAGGCTCTACGCCTGCGCCAAGGCGATCCGGCTGGATCTCGAGAAGCACGTCACGCCCGATGAGATGGTCAAGATTCAGCGCGACTGCATCGAGGCCAACGGGCTCGTCGACGGGTACATCCGCCTCGTCGTGACCCGCGGCGTGGGCACGCTGGGCCTGCACCCCTTCAAGTGCCCCGTGCCCGGCGTCATCTGCATCGCCGACCAGATCCAGCTCTTCCCGCCCGAGCTCTACGAGCAGGGCATGCGTGTCGTCGTCGCCAAGCGCCCCCGCATCCCAATCGAGTGCCTCGATCCCCGCATCAAGAGCCTCAACTACCTCAACAACATCCTGGCCAAGATCGAGGCGATCGATACGGGCTGCCTCGAGTGCATCATGCTCAACACCGAGGGGTTCGTCAGCGAGGGCTCGGGCGACAACATCTTCATCGTCAAGGACGGCGAGATCTTCACGCCACCCAGCGAGGCGGGCATCCTCGAGGGCATCACTCGCAAGTTCGTGATCGAGGAGCTGGCGCCCCTGGTGGGTGTCGATGTCACCGAGAAGAACATGCGCATCGAGGACGTCTACGAGGCCGACGAGATCTTCCTGACCGGCAGTGCCGCGGAAGTGATCGCGGTGACGCGTATCGGCGACACCGAGGACGACGCGCACATCGTCGGCTCGGGCAGCGAGGGCACGATCACCAACAAGCTGCGGACCAAGTTCCGCCAGATCGTGACGAGCGACAACGTCCCCGAGGATTGATCGCACGAGCCCGGGTCGGATGCTCTTAGTCAATGAAATAGACGCCACGGGTTGACTTGCAACCCGTGGTTCTGTTTGCTCCCACAACTCAGGACATCGCGTAATCTCTCGTCATGGCAGATCCACGCAGCCCGATGTCGCTCCGCATCCCCGCGATCGTTGCCGGCCCGATCGCGGCGATTCTGATCTACGCGCTCCTGAGCGGGTCGGGCCTGGAACACGACGCGCGGGCTGTCGCGGGCATCGGGGTCTGGATGGCGCTCTGGTGGATGACCGAGGCGATCCCGCTGGCGGCGACGAGCCTGATCCCGCTGGCGCTCTTCCCGCTGACCGGCGTGATGCCGATCCAATCGCTCGCCGATTCGTACGCGCACTACCTCGTGGTGCTTTTCTTCGCCGGGTTCGTGCTCGGGCTGAGTGTCGAGAAGTGGGGGCTGCACAAACGCGTGGCGCTCAAGACGGTGCTCTTGGTCGGGACGAAGCCGACGCGGCTCGTCGCGGGGTTCATGCTGGCCTCGGCGCTCCTGAGCATGTTCATCAGCAACACCGCGACGTCGATCATGATGCTGCCCATCGCGGTCAGCGTGATCGGATTGCTCGACCAGCTCCAGGAGCGCGAGCACGCGGGCACCGGCGGGATGGGGCTCAACTTCCCGGCGGCTCTGCTGCTTGGCGTGGCGTACGCCAGCTCCATCGGGGGCGTGACGACGATCACGGGCACGCAGCCCAACCTGCTACTCATCGGGTTTCTGAAGGATGTGGGCGTCGAGATCAGCTGGAGCCAGTGGTTGCCGCTGGGCGGCGTGCTGCTGGTCGTGATGCTGCCCCTGGCTTGGCTGATCCTGACGCGAGTGGCGCTGCCGATCCGGGTGGACACGGTGCCCGGGGCCTCGGACTTCCTGCGCAACGAGTACCTGTCGCTCGGGCGACTCGGGCGGGGCGAGAAGGTCGTGATCACGGTCTTCTCGCTGGTGGCCCTGGGCTGGATCATGCGTGTGCCCACGACGAACTGGCTCGAGGGGACCGATCACGAGTGGATCGGCGCCAGGCTCGGGCTGCTCAAGGATTCGGGCATCGCGATGATCGGCGCGATCGCGCTCTTTCTGATCCCGGTGAAGCCATCGGAGCGGCAGTTCGCGATGGACTGGGCGACGATGCGGAAAATGCCATGGGACGTGCTGCTGCTCTTCGGCGGCGGGCTCGCGCTGGCGTCGGCGATGAAGCTGACGGGTCTGGACGTGGCGATCGGGAACTCGCTTGCCGGGCTGCGGGATGTGCCTTCGATTGTGCTGGTGCTCATCGTTGCGACAACAGTCATCTTTCTGACCGAGCTGACGAGCAACACCGCGACGACAGCCGCGTTCGTGCCGATTCTCGGATCGGCGGCTCCGGCACTCGGTGTGCACCCGGTGCTCCTGATGGTGCCCGCGGGCGTGGTGGCCAGCTATGCGTTCATGCTGCCGGTGGCGACACCACCCAATGCGATTGTGTTCGGCTCGGGTCGGCTTTCGATCGCGCAGATGGCCCGCGCGGGGGTGCTGCTCAACATCACGGGTGTCGTGGTGACCACACTGATTATCTCGCAGCTGGCGGGGATGCTGCTCGGGATTGATTTGAATCTGCCCGTCACGCCCGCCGAAGCCAACGGCCTACCCTGAAACAGCCTCGTCGTGGCGAGCGGCCCACGAGGGGGCGCCGGGCCGATGCCCGGCCCTGCCATGGGCCGCTGCAAGGCGATCTACGACGTATGGCAACCAAACGCTCGTTTCTCTGGCGTCTGATCCCGATTCTTGTGCGTGGCGGCGTCGCGGTTGTCGTGATCGTGATCGGGCTCGGGATCTTCTTCGCGCTCGAAGCCCAACGCGTCGACCCCGAACGAACCGATGCCATCGCCAGGGGCATCCCGGTCCGCACCATCGTCGCCACCGAGAAACCCGTGCCCCGCCTCTGGGAGGGTTACGGCACGGCCCGCGCGATGAACGCATCGACCGTCTCGGCGCAGATCTCGGGACGCGTCATCGAGCGCCCCGCAGAGGTCGAGGCGGGCCTGCCCATCGACAAGGGCGCCACGATCGTGCGCCTCGAAACAACCGATGCGCTCAGCCGTGTGAACTCTGCCGAGGCGAGCATCGCGTCCTACCAGGCGCAGCTGGCGAGCCTCGATGTCCAGGAAAGTCGGGTGAAGGAGCAGATCGTTTCGGCCCAAGACGAACTGGAGATCGAACGCCGGAACTATGAGCGCGTGAAGCAGGCGACCGAGGGCGGCGCGGGGAACCAGGCCGATCTCGACAACGCGTCCTCGGCTGTCCGCCGCGCCGAGCGCACGCTCCTGGCGCTCGAACAGCAGCTCGATGTGATCCCCGCCCGGCGGGACGAATTGCTGGCGCTCCAGGCGAGCGCCCGCAGCTCGCTGACTCAGGCGCAGGAGGATTTCGCGCGGACGACGATCAGCTCGCCGCTGACGGGCGTGCTGCAGGATGTGTACGTCCGGCCGGGCGAGCTGCTCTCTGTGGGTCAGCAGGTGGCGCGCATCGTGGATCTCCGCCGGCTCGAGGTGCCCCTGCGAGTCCCGATCTCCGCGGGCTCGACCGTCCGCATCGGCGACCGCGCGACGCTCCGGAGCGACGGACCCGTGCAGCACGAGTGGGAGGGGAAGGTCGGACGCATCGCGCCCGAGGCCGACCCGATGTCGCGCACGATGATCGTGTACGTCGAGGTGAACCAGGATCCGGACGTAATCGGCATCGGCGATGCGCGACTGCTGCCGGGCCAGTTCGTGGTCGGCAGCATCTCGACCAGCGACGAGCGGCCGATGGTCCTCGTCCCGAGGCGAGCCGTCTCGGGGGACCGGGTGTTTGTTGTCTCCGACGATCTGGAGCAGGGGCACCATCGCGTTGTGCCGATCGATGTCGAGGTGAGCCATTACATCCGCGGCGCGATGCCCGACATCGAGCCGGCCGAGCGTGAATGGGCCGTGATCGAATCGGGTCTGCCGCCGGGCAAGCAGGTCATCATCTCGAATCTCGACGAACTCATCGGCGGGATGATGGTCGACCCGACCTCGGGCGAGCAGCAGGCGGGAGGCGGGTCGTGAGTCTGCCCAGCTTCGGCGTCCGGAGGCCCGTGGTCGCGAACCTCGTGATGTTCGCGATCCTCGCGGCGGGGGCGATCTTCGGCTTCACGCTTAAACGCGAGTTCTTCCCCGAGGTGCGTCCGAATCTGGTCTCCGTCGCCGCCCCCTATCCCGGCGCGAGCCCGGACGAGGTCGAGGACGCGCTCGCCAAACGCATCGAAGACGTCGTGGATGATCTCGACGACGTCGAGGAGATCAATACGACGGTCTCCGAGGGGTTGGCGGCGGTCTCGATCGAGTTCGCCGAGGGCGTTGATATCGACGAGAAGGTCGCCGAGGTGAAGCGCGAGATGGACGCGCTGCAGGACCTGCCCGAGGAGTCCGAGCGCATCCGCGTCGAGAAGATTGAGCCCAACCTGCCCACGATCAACGTCTCTCTCTACGGCAGCGCGGACGAGCGCACCATGAAGCAGGCCATCAAGGCCATCCGCGACGACCTCGAACTCGTCCCGGGCATGGGCGACATCACGGTCTCGGGTGTGCGCGGCGACGAGGTGCTCGTCGAGGTGCGCCCCGAGGCACTGATCCGCTACAACCTCAGCCTGCCGATGGTCGCCGACCGCATCCGCGCCGAGATGCAGGAGCTGCCGGGCGGCACGGTGAAGTCGACCACGTCCAACACAGCCGTCCGCGTGCTCGGGGCACAGGAACGGGCCGACCAGATCCGCCGGATCGTGGTCCGCGCCGATGCGGAGGGCTCGGTCGTTCGGCTCGGCGACATCGCCGACATCACCGAGGGGTTTGTCGACGTCGACAAGCGTTCGCGTTTGAGCGGCGAGCCGGCGTTCTCGCTCACGGTCTTCAAGGTGGGCGATCAGGACGCGGTGCTGATTGCGGAGATGGTCAAGGCGTACGTCGCCGGCGCCAAGGGCGAGGAGATCGACCTCAACCTGCGCGAGCGGCTGGCGATGCTGATGGCCAAGGGCCAGCGCGACAGCAAGCACAAGCAGGACGTGAAAAAAGCCCGCGAGCAGGGCAAGCCCGAGCCGCCGCTGCCGGAGATCGAGCCGGTCTCCTCGCGGCTCATGGCGTACAAGCTCGGTGTCGACCGGGCCGCTGCCGGTGGCATACCGCCCGGGGCCACGATCGATTACACCACGGACCTGGCCAAGTTCATCGTGGGCCGACTCGATCTCCTGACGCGCAACGCGCTCTGGGGAGGATTGCTCGTCTTCGGGACCCTCGTGCTGCTGCTCAACTGGCGCGTCTCGTTCTGGGTGGCGCTGGGTCTGATCGTCTCGATGATGGGCACGCTCGCGGTGATGTACTTCGCGGGCATCTCGCTCAACCTGCTCACGATGTTCGGGTTGATCGTGGTGCTGGGGCTGCTCGTCGATGACGCGATCGTGGTCGCCGAGAACATCACCGCCCGGCACGAGCAGGGCGAGACGGCGCAAGAAGCCGCGATCAATGGCGCCGATCAGGTGGGCTGGCCTGTTGTTGCGACGGTCATCACAACGATCTGCGCGTTCCTGCCTCTGGCCCTGATCCAGGGACAGATCGGCGATTTTCTTGAGGTGCTCCCGATCGTCGTGACCTGCGCTCTTGCGGTCTCCCTGCTCGAGTCGCTCTTTATCCTGCCCGCGCACATGGGCCACAGCCTGTCCCGCGCCGAGCGTGCCAGAAACAACGGCGGGAGCTGGCTAACACGCATCGAGGCGAAGTTCGACCGCGGCCGGGATCACTTCTTCAACCGCCTGCTGATCCCCACATATGTCAGAATTCTGCGCAAAGCGGTCCGGTTCCGCTACATCTCTGTCGCGATCGCAGCGGCTGCGGTCCTCGGCTCCTTCGGCATGGTCGCCGGCGGGTTCGTTGAGTTCATCTTCATGGAGACGAGCGACTCCGAGACGATCAACGGCGAGCTGCGCATGCCCATCGGCACGCCCACCGATGTCACCGACGCGTACCTGAATCGGATCGAGGAGGTCTGTCTCGCCCAGCCCGAGGTCGTGCACTGCTGGGCCGTCGCGGGCGAGTTCAGCTCGCTCGACGGCGGGGGCGGCGGCGAGCAGACGCACCTGGGCCAGATCATCCTCGAGATCATGCCCGTCGAAGAACGCGAAGCCCACGAGCCAAAGCTCCGAGCCTCGCCAGACCTCATCGAGGACATCATGGCCGAGCTCGGCGAGATGCCCGGCATCAAGAGCTTCCGGCTCGAAGGCGTCGCCG